>ERZ791883.41-NODE-41-length-178604-cov-15.729928_pt1 | contig 178604 bp, 194 predicted proteins | sample MGYA00510160_ERZ791883 | MGnify/ENA primary metagenome ERZ791883 (study PRJEB30046, sample SAMN00792072) | human gut metagenome | study: EMG produced TPA metagenomics assembly of the A metagenome-wide association study of gut microbiota in type 2... | reverse complement strand
GGGGTGGATAAGGCTAACCGCAAGTGAAAGAGAAGTATCCGCAGAACAAAACTGCAATTCGAGTGATTATTATCAACTTGAATGCATCTCCTCTGAATCTCGCAATCAAGTTCAATGCAGGACATGCAAACTGGGTAATCACTGACTACATGAAGGCTTATCTGGAAAAAGGTCTTCATGGCTATCAGCAGCTCCAGGATTTCACGAAAGCTTTCCCTGAGTTCGAATTCAAGGCAGCTATTCAACTGATCAAGGGTTCGCACTCTTCGAGAAAGTTCAACAACGGTCTCTTGGAGATCTCTAACGAAGAGTACATGGAAGCATGTAAGAAAGCTGCTGCTCTCATTCAGATCGCAGAAAAGTTGAACAATAAGATCGTCCTTCGACGAGACATTGTTCTCGCTTTCTATCATGTCTGGAACAAGATTCCTAATATTCAAACGTATCTCAAACGTATCGGTAATCTTCAGGTTCCGAGCGTTGAGAATCGTAAGGAGTGGGAACTTGCATATAGTGCTCTGTTGCGATAATTTCTGGTTTTTATTTGTTAATCGGCACGTTAATAGAGTTTACTCTATGCCTACTACCACTCGAAGGTGTGATTAACAAGGGTCGCCTAGCGTCCTTGTATGAACGTAGGTCGGTGATGGTCACTATCTCAGCCTCGCCATAACAACTTTAAGAAAATGAATAATTTAGGTAAAGCTATAGGATTAATTCTCTTCATGGGAATTATTCTGACTTCCTGTTTATTACTTGTTTCTAAACCTAAAGATCAAGTAGTAACTATTACAGAGTTTCCTCAGGATGGAGTAAAAGTATCTAAAGTAGCTCCTATTTCTGAGTTCGAACGTAATCAGATTACAATATCTGTAATGCATGAACTTGATTCACTCGATAATATTTATCGAGTAGAAGCAGGTATGCAAAAGATTCCTACTGAAGTGTTCGATAACTACTGTATTGAAGTAATGAATCACTACAAAGGTCAGATTCGAAGTATCTTTTATGATCCTTTGGAAAATCCTCGTATAAAAATCAGATGGGTTAATTAACTATGATTATTTCTTGTATTACAACAGCTTCTAATAAAGCTGTACTCATTAAAGGAATTCCTTTTCGTATTGTTCAAATTAAAGGCTTTGTTGTAAATACAAAGACAAATCAAGTTCTTCACATTTGCATTAACAGATTGTATGATTTGTTAATGACCTGTTGTTTACACGAAAAAGTTTTTATTGAGTAATGTGGGAAGTTATTGATCTTGTATATCTTGAAGATGAAGGTAATGTAGTCTTTCAAGGTACTCAAGAAGAATGCAATCGCTGGGTTGCAGAACAAGAAGATGCGTTTACGTATCAAGTTGTACCTATAATTGAATCTATGTATGCTGTCTTAGTAGAATATACAGACCATCGTTGGTGGGAAATATTCGATACAGAAACTGAAGCAGAAAATTATGCGGCTGATAAATATAAAGAAGCTAATGTAATATCTGCAATTGTATTTTCTAATCATTAATAAATTAACAGTATGAAGGGTGGAAAACCTGGACTGAATGTCCGTCGTAAAGGTGCTCTTGCTCGCCTGGAAGCTACGTATGAAGCTTTCAAAAAAGCAGGTAAAGACAAGGAGAATCGGATTACGGGAAAGATTATTCCCTACGATCAGGAAATCGCACGCATGGAGCGTGAGATGGCAACACTCAAATCTCGAATCTATAACTAACAAGAAAGAAAATGTCAACGATTGGACAGGTAAGACGTATGCTTCGTATTCAGGCACTCGAAGCTGCAAAACGTGAGGATTATCGGACACGTACTCGTGTTCAGAAAATCTATATCAAGGATAAGATTACGAGGAATATCACTATAAAGGAGATTACTCATTTTCCTAAGAAGGAAGAGACTCCTGCAGAGGTAGAAACTCAGGTAACTGAATAAAATTACGTATACTTTCAGGCTTCAGTAAAAGATTTGGTGAATTTAGATGATTCCACTGCTGTACAGAATTTTTCTGTTAGGATAACATAAGGCAGCATAATTGATTCTAATACTTGCATCCTTGAGAGTTCGAACTGTATCAATGACCAAATAAGAGATACAGATTTTTAATAAAATATAGGCTGCAACCTATTTGGGACGCTAACGGATATTATTATGATGTTGTTGCAGTAAAACATATAGTAAGAAGATTAGTGAAAAGATGTGAATAGCTCAGTTGGATAGAGCGGCAGGTTGTGCTGAGGGTCGCAGGTTCGAGTCCTGTTTCACATCCAAAATTAAAAATTAAAATTATGTTTTGGTTTATATATAAAATAACTCTCGTAGTTATTGTAATGATAATAATTGCAGTATACTTTAAAGATCGAGAACTTTTCAAGTCGCAAATTTTTAACTTATTTACGACAGGAGAATTTATTATCTTATTGACTCCCATTATCAATACACTTCTTATTATTTATAGTGTATATAGAGCCATTCAAATTACAACTAAAAATGGTAGGGAGTAAATATTGTGTAGAATATTATTTTTATAACGAGGATAATTTACCAGTTCAAAGTTTTGCTTTTGTCATTGCAACTTCTGATGAGGAAGCAATACAAAAAGCACAAAATTATTCTCTAAGTAAAATAACAATTATATCTTGTACTAAATACGCTTAAGTATGGAAGATATTGAGACGAATGATATTGGGCAATCTTTAGTAGATGAGTTCATTGATGATAATGCTATTGAAGCTCAAGAAAAATAGCCTACGGACTTAAGAGGGTTAACATAATTTAAGTAATAGGATTAAACCGCAATTGAGTGGGAATTAAAGACAAGGATATCGCGAGAGTGGCGCACAATCCAGGAAATAGTCTGTATTTTACTTCTGGTGGGCATAGTTTCCATAAACCCAGATGAATAAGTTTCAGATTGCTTAAAGTGAATCGTTTTCTAGAGTGTCGTAAACTCTAGTTTTTAAAGTCACATATACAATTTAGATATGTTGAACGATCTGATAAACACGATAGATCTGCCAATTTATTGTGTGAAACAGAGATGCCTTGGCAGAGGCTGCAACGGCTAGCCAATCATAAGAGATCCTAGTATCGGGCGGAGGGAAGTTGCATACGTAAGTACCTCTAATTTTTTAAATCCTTCTGATCTAACCTGGAGTTGATGAAGGTCGTAGTTGATGAAGGTCGTAATAGTATTTACTATGTTAAGGTGGTTGACTAAGAGACGAATGCAGTAAACGACTGGCCACACAAGGTCAGTAGAGTAGGGGCGGAGCCTACCGTAGTCACAATGAAAAACGAAAAGATTAAGTTGTCGCAAGGAAACTTACACTTAGTAGTTTATAAGAGCAAACAGACGTCAAGCAATGTACAGATTAAATGATGTTTGGGAAAATAGAAACTATTAGTAGCTGTAACTACGAATGTTTGATGTAGCAGTCAATTGCATATGAGAGGTCATATGATTGATAGCCAAATGAATATCTGCTCTTATTGATAAACATGCCTGTACAAGTAATATCGAAGGTTGCACACGGATGATACGAAGGTTAAAGAGCTGGTGCAATAAGCTCATAATTAGAATTTATCTAGCTGGAATGTTTATCACTTTTTACCTATAACACTTTGATCGGTGTTATAGGTCCTAGAAAATAATAGAGATAGGTGGCAAAGTCTGAAGATTCGAAAGAATATATGGCAACAGTACCTAGCTGTAGGGTTGTAACCATTGTGAGGTCACATTTTAGATGATCCAAACGTACAGTCTATCTCTTTTATTTTTTTTAAGAAAATAATTATGGTAAAAATATGAAAAAGTTACTCATTGTACTCGCATTATGTGTATTTGCAGTATCTTGTTGTGAAGTAGACCACAACAATTCTCAGAAAAAAGAACCAGAAAAGATTACTGCAACTTCCTTTAAAGTTTATACACAAAGAGGAAGTCTTGTTTGTGAATACTATGAATTCATGTATCATGGGCATAAGTATATTACAAACTATGGAGAAAAATTTTTACTTCATTCTCCTGAGTGTTCTTGTCAGTATTAGTTTATGGAAAATAAAAGTTTACGAGCTCTTGCAATATTTATTATAATAGGTTTTGTCTTTATAGTAAATTTTGCTTTTTTTGGAGTTCAAGGTAGAATTACTGAAGACTGGACAGATAAGTTTACAAAAGAGATTAACTATCTTGAATATAAAGTAGATTCTTTAGAAAAGGTAGTTAATAGTAATCTTACGCATCGTCGTGATACATTAATCATTGATGTACGCCCTCAAACAATCAAAATTTATCAACCTAATGGAAATAGTATTAATAATAATTCTAGTATTGCTAGTACTCCAAGATGACGATTAAACTATGTGGTTCTTTAGATTTGCAATTATTCTCTTAGAATTTTTATTTATTTTTTATTATACTGCAGTTGTTTTTCAACTGTTAGATGTATGGAAAATAACTAATCGTAAGATAACATGGAAGGCTATTATACCTTTCTATTACTTTATTAAGAGGTAGAAAATATATGGCGCCTCTATTTATAATTCTTGTAATCTGTTTATTGATATTATTAATAGATTGCTTTAAAAACAAAAGAAAACATTAATCACTTTATAAAATCATATGAATTTAAAAAAGATTATTGCTGTCTTCGTGGCAGTGTTCGCAGTTTTCTGCGTTGCGTTTCTCGGTAAGATTGGAGAGGATGTGAAGAACGAAACTATTGTGGTCAACCAGTACCCCTTTACAGGTAACATGGAGTATTGGACGACGCCTGGCTTCCACTGGCAGTGGTGGGGTAAGACGACGGTCTATTACAAGACTCAGCAGCTCTGGTTCGGATCTGACAACGATGCTGGTCAACAGATGGGAAGTCCTATTCCCGTGATCTTTAATGATGCGTCGGATGGTATGGTGTATGGTTCACTTCGAGTTAAACTCCCTACTGATCCTAAGTATCTAGCACGTATTCAGACGGATTATAACGGTATGGATAGGCTTATTAATGACCTCGTTCGGCCTACTGTTACCAAGGTTATTTATGCGTCTGGTCCTCTGATGTCTGCATTTGAATCTTATGCTGAAAAGAAGAACGACCTTATTGAGTATATCACTGACCAGCTCAATAATGGTGTATACAAAACTTCTGTAAAGCGAGTTGAGATTCTGGATGCAATTTCAGGAGATAAAAAGCTGGTTAATATTGCAACTCTTATCCCCGATTCTCTCTCTGCTGGTGGATACAAACGTAGTGAATCTTCGCCGTTTGCCTACTATGGTTTAGAGATCGGTCAGGTAGCAGTTTCTAAAATTGACTATTCTGAAACAGTTAAGAAGCAGATTGCTCAGCAACAGAAAGCAAACATGGATATCCAGACTGCAAAGGCGCAAGCCGCTGCTGCTCAACAGGATGCAATTAAGGCAGAGGAGCTTGGTAAAGCTGCTGCTATGACTGCAAAGTGGGAGCAGGAAAAAGTAAAAGCAGTCGAGGTAACTAAGGCTCAACAGGCTTATGAAGTAGCATCACTTGCTGCTAAAGAAGCTATGGAAAATGCAAAGAAAGTGAAGGCTGAAGGTGATGCAGAAGCATTCCGTCAGGCAGCATTAGTACGTGCAGGTCTTAGTCCTAAGGAAAAGGCAGAGATTGAGATGAAAACAAAGATTGGCGTAGCTGAAGCTTTGTCGAAACTTGAACTTCCTCGTGTTGTCATGGCTGGTGGAAACACTAGCAATGGTGGTACGGCCATGGACGCAATGGGACTTAAAATGGTATCGGATCTTGTAGATAAGATGTCTAATTAAGTCTTTTAAGGCTAGGGAGGAGCCTACGGTAATCCTCCCAACAAGCTAGGGTAGTTCTAGTAGTAAAACGCCAGACGACCCCTTTGTGGACCTGGAAAGGAAGGTGCGAATCCTTCACCTAGCTCATATGTAATTATATCTCGCGGAAATGATAAGAGTACGGATGCTTACCTGTTCTCTGATATGATTCTCAGGCTATAGAAGTTTAATTACTTCTATAGTCTTTTTTACACTCTGGTATCCCCTCAAGCTTATACCTTGTAGAAAGGGTAGTTGGTAACACGTGGGTTCAAGTCCCTCCCAGAGTACAAGTGCCATAATTATTTGGTTATATCAAACATTTTTCATACTTTTGTATTTTAATCTAAATTTAGTATGAAAGAAAAATTATTTTGTAAAATTTGTGGTAAAGAATTACAAGGCTCTCAAAAATTATACTGTTCCAATTCTTGTAAACAAAAAGGTCATTATCAAGATGTTAAAAACAACTCGAATACACCACATAGTCAGTATATAAGGGCCTGACGAAGAAAATTAAAATTATTAGATGTTTTTGGAGGGTGTTGCGAAATTTGTGGCTATGATAAGAATGTAGCTGCATTAGAATTTCATCATAAAGATTCAACTCAGAAAGAATTTAAGTTAGATGCAAGAAAATTAGCTAACACTAAATGAGAAAATATTTTAACAGAAGCTAAAAAATGCCAACTATTGTGTTCTAATTGTCATAGAGAGTTGCACAATCCAGAGATGGAATCTAATCTTATAAGAAATAAATTAAAAATTATATCTTATAAAGAGCCTCAGTATTCTTCTAAGTTTTGCGTAATATGTGGAAAACAAATTCCAAGTTATAAAACTTATTGTAGTAAATCCTGTCAATTGCAAGGATTAGATAATAGATATAAAGCTAAAAACTATCCTAGTAAAGATGAGGTTACTAGAAAATATCAGGAGTTAAAATCTTGAGAGAAAGTTGCTCATTTTTATAATCTTACTAGAAAAATTCTTCAAAGGATTAGAAATAAGTCATAATCCTGTATTCCTGGTTCGAGTCCAGGTAGGCCCACTAATTTAAGATATAAGCAATGAATGTAGATAAAGAACATATTATAAGTTATTTCCAAGATATTATTCATATATGTGAGAAGACGACAAATGGAAATGTTTCTCATCAAATGAGTAATATTAGGATTACTTATAGTTATATTGCTGATAAAGTAAAGGAGCAATATGGAGAGAACATAGCATATAATAATCTTATGCACGTTGTAGAGCTAGCTTCTGGAGCCACAACTAGTAACATTACTCATAAAGTTGCAACTATAAAAGGTTTATGCCGAAGATGTATTGATTTTATTAATGAATATGGATTAGAATAATCATGGGATTTTTAATTTGGATAGTGGCAGGTTCAACAATTCTATATATTTTAACGGTAGATGATTGTGAAGATTTTTTCAGTAAAGTTTTTGTATCTATAATATATTTTAGTATCTTTACAGCAATAGTTCTCTTTGTTAAGAGTGATGTAGTGTGTAATATACACATGAAAGCTTATGAAAAGGGGAAGCTTGAGAAAGTATATACTATAATAGATTCTGATACAACATATAAATGGACCTACCGTGAGAAGAATTAGTTTTGAAACAGCTAAATTAGCTGCTGAGAAAGGGTATGATGAAGATTGTGATTCTGTTTATGATATTCATGGAAATATTATAGATATAGACAACTATGGTTTAGGTATTATTCCTGAATATTGTTGTCCAGCTCCATATCAGGCAGAACTTCAAGAATGGCTTCTAAAAGTAAATATCTTTGTAAGTGTGAGAATGTTAGCTCGCGATAATTCAGGTTATTTTTTCTGGGAATTGTTTGTAGATAATACTCAGATTCAATATTCTGGAGTTGAGTTACATAAAACTTATGAAGAAGCTCTTGAAGCTGGATTATACAAAGCATTAAAACAATTAATATAAAGAAACAATGGCAAAAATGAACATGAAAGCTATTACGATGGCTTTTAAAGAAGTTCTTCTTGACGAAGAAGGGAATCCTGTAAAGGATAAAGAAGGTAAAACTGTATATAACCGTGTGCTCCGCAAGGTACGTCACAATGCAGCATACTTTCCTCGAGAACGTCGCCGTTAGGCAGAAAATCCAACCTGCTTCATCAAAGGTGTAGTCCCTGTAATAGAACATTACAGTTTCTCTATTAGCATGTAGAAAAACTACATGTAGAGAAGGAACCCATACTAAAACTATGAAGTTCTTAAAGGACGATAAACATTGCCCATATCTCTTTGATCGGAGATATGGGCTCTATTTTTAGTTTATTGCCCACTTTCGAAGGTACTTACTAATTGAAAGGATTCTCCAGTAATGGAAGCGAATCCAGGTAGGTGTACATGGTATGACCCGTTAATTAGAGTCTGATTCCACAGACGTTAAGTATTGTAGATTATATCAGAGAGAGAGTTCTTCTACTATAGATTACAGGTCTTGAGATATACCAGTTGGAAAATGCTGGAGTGGGTAATTTTTTAACCAAACTAACTTATGAAAGTAGATTTTTCGAAAGTAAAGTATGACAATCCGTGTTTGTCATGCTCTCATACAGACATTATGTACTGTCACAATTGTATCCACTATCTGGGTAGGTACCGTAAAAAGGTCTAATCTATGAGCAAATTATACGACGCACTTCAAGATCAGTTAAAGACTGAGCATAAGAAGGAAGCTGAAGATTGTATTAAAATATACAATGTACTGAAAGCTATAAGTAGAGAAAAATATGGTGAGGAACATGTACGGTCTTCAGACTGGAATGTCCTAACTACTACTATGCTTGTTGGGAGTTATCCTAATGTAAGAAAGATGTACAAACCAAGCCCTATAGGAAAAGTATTTCTTATTGGAATATTATTCGATGAATCAGGAGAAATAAAGCTATGAAAATGCAAAATACATATAAAGGATATTGGAGTATTGTTAAGGGCAAGACACGGATTCTTGTACATTCTGGTCAGAGTAATCCTTACAAACCCCACATCCTTTATCTACAACACAGATCCTCCTTGCAAGAGTAAAGTAGATTTCTACGAGATTAGGAAAGCTGTTAGATCTCTATATACAGAAGAATAACTTTTTGAATACTTTTATAGCATTGCACAATGAATCTGGAAACATACGCTAAAGCTACAGAGCTTTTAGAAGAGATTAAAGAGATAGAGCATATAGTACGCCTCTTAGAAACTGCAGAAAATCACCGCCTCCTCTGTAATCCACGTGATAAATCAACTATACAAATATCAGTATCAGACAAACTTAGAGAAGCCTTAACTACACTGCTAACAGGTGAGAAGAAACAGCTTGAGAAAGAGTTTAAAGAATTGTAATTAAGTCAAAAAAATGTAAACATGTACTCAATTTATTACAAAGGAAAGGAATATGAAGTCTCAGAGAAGCTATTCCTTAATATATGTTTATGTATGCTTCAATTTGAGCAAGCGTCTATCATTGATAAGCCTGACCTTATCGAAGCTTTCCAAGAAAGATGTGTTCCTGAGATTCTTAAATCTCCTGATTTTGATTACTCAAGATTAGAAGATGAGAGTCTTGAAGGTGTAATTGATACAACCCCAATTTGCGAATGAAAATCAAGTTCAATAACAACAAGAAATACTGGTATAAACCAGGGAAAATTTAACAAGGGGCTATATTACCGTATCCAAACCAGAGCCCTTGAGGCGAAAAGGAGCCATGGATTTTACCATAAGAGAGCTTCAGGCCAACAGTCCACGATATAATGTCTAGAGCGCTGTTAGGGATACACTAACTAGAGAAGAAGGTCAGACTGGTGTATAGTCGCATATAGAGTATGGCACAGACAAAAGATCTGAATAATAGCCCATTACTAGCACACTCTAGTTTTTATGAAGCATTAATTTAACTGGTGTAGGGGTAACTGCGTATGAGCAAATCGGGTCTACAGTTACGTAGGGGTGCAAAAGCGGCACATTAGGATCACATTAGGGATAAGGGTACTGAGATGTACAACAGACTGAGGATGGGAAAACTCACTACTGAATAAAAACAGTGAAATTCTGTAACTAATGTGAAAGTAAGTTAGATTAATATATTCTAAATATAATAAAATGGAACAACAATTGTATAGAGAAGTAAATGATGGTGTAGGAACTAAACTTATAGAAGTTTCTGAGGAAGAAGTCAAAGCTGCTAAAGAAAAGTATGCTAAGACAGGTGAATGTGATTGTATTTACATTTATGATGAATCTAGTTACTGTGGTTGGTATCTAAGATATTGTGGTATTTGTGGGAGTTTAGTTAGCCTCGTTTAAACATATAATACAAAAATATGAAAGTTCGATTCAACAACAACAAAAAGAAATATTGGTATAAACAAGGAAAGTGTTAGCTAAATAGGCTTTCGGGCTTAAGTAAAAGACCAAGTGAATGCAGGTAGCTATTAAATTGTATGAACCGTAGATCCCCTTAAACAAACGGCTTGGGGACATAGTCTGTATACTTGCCCAAATCGAGGGTCATATTTTTCATCTCCTCAATGAGGAGATTTTTATTACTAAAGTAGTGAGCTTGGAGGTAGCTATCTTTAATGAGTAGATGAGTAGCAGTATGTGGTGAGGTATAAGTTTCACAGTTTACTCCTCAAATAAAAACTGTAGGTATACTTAAATAATGGTGAAAGACTAGACTCGAAGTCAGGAATCTGAAATATAAGAGTAAGTAGCTAGTGAAGTCAAGTTAAGAACCTGAAAAGCCGCAGCTGGATTCCCTACAATGAAGGTAAGTTAATGACTTACGGTACTATAACTAGCAATACTTATAGTACTTCTTTAGGTGTAACAACACGCTTTAGTAATATCTAGACTATAGGAGTTTGATCGCTCCTATGGTCACTAATTAAAGTCTACAAAATACTTTTATATGAAAGTACTTTATAAAGTTATTATAGAGGCAAACATGGATGCTTCTCATAAAATTGAGCTCTTAATAAAAGCGTCTAATGAAAGAAATGCTAAAAAATTAGCAGAGATAAAAGTAAGAAAAGATCCAAGAATCTTTTTCACTCAAATACAAAGTATCATAAAGGTAGAATAATACATACAAAATTATCTAAGTAGGAGTTTACGTGAGAGTCGTATTGGAAAATAGGCCGCGCATCATAGTTTGTCTATTTGGTGTATAGTATAAGCAGCACGACTTAGATAATTTTTAGTATTTAATATATTTTCATAATTACCAACTAAAATAAGCAAAGCAATGTTTTTAATTATATTTGGGATTATTCTAATTGGAATATCGATCTGGACACTTATATTAACTTCTGATGCAGAAGTTGAGGATTTAGTTGTATTGATAACTGAAATTCTTGGAGTGGTATTTATTTGTTCTTTCTTTTTGTCCAATTTCATGATAAATAAAATTATGCAAGAATATGAACGAGGAAAAATTAAAAAAGAGTATACTATAATCGAGTCAGATACTACTTATAAATGGATATTAAAAAATAATTACAATGAGTAATCTTTACACTAAAATTAACACTCTTTACAAAAGAGATATGTCTAAACCTCGAAATCCAATGATTCTTGGAGAGTTTTCTGAACCCGAATTTGAATTATTAAAGGATTTAAAATGGAGAGGTGAAGAAAAAATCGATGGTCGTAATTCATCTTGTGCTTGGTGGCCGATACCTCGAATTATTCAAATGAGAGGTAAAACAGAAAATGCAGTTATTCCTACACATCTTTTAACAAGGATGCAAGAAATATTTACTGAAGAAGTCTTACAAAAGACTTTTGGAGTAGAAACAGAAGCAGGAATTGTTTATCCTGAGTGTGTAGAGATATTTGGAGAAGGATATGGTTTTAAAATTCAAAAAGGAGGAAACTATATCAAAGATCATTGTGACTTTATATTGTTTGATGTACGAGTTACAACAAATGAAGGAGTTCTTTGGCTTACACGAGAAGCATGTGAAGATATTGCAAAGAAACTTAATATTAAAATTGTTCCTGTTGTAGGATATTTTACTATTGAGGAAGCTGAAAACTTTGTAAAGAAAGGTTTTAAATCTCTGGTTGCAGAAAACAAGGACTATATAGCAGAAGGTCTGGTACTCAAAGCTCCTTGTGGATTGCTAAATCGACGAGGTAAAAGACTTGTTACAAAGATTAAGTATTGCGATTATAAAGATCTTTAATATGAGAGCCCTCAACATTTTAGTACTATTAGCAATTGTATTGCTACTCTTTCTTTTAATAATTGTTTTAATAGGATATATAATGTTTAAAGCGTCTATTTGGTTAGGTGTTGGATATATTATGATTCTTATTGCAATTATTATATATCTTTTATACAAACAAATAGAAAAATACTGAACATATGACTGAAAAGAATAAAGTCTTTTTTGCAGTAGATGGTATTACTGCTACTTCTGCAAATCATCTCTGCAACATAGGTAAAGAATATGTTGCATCTGCTCACAGTCGTCTTGATAACATTCGATTTATCACTACAACTGTAGAAACATTAAGTGCAGACAACCGCATTACTCTCTCGCAAGGATTAAATTCTGCAGAAGTACTTTCTTTAAAAGAAGAGATCAGAAAAATTGCTGAAATCAATGCATTTATTGCATATATGCGAGAGGCAATTAAAGCAAAAGATGCTGAGCATCGTGCTGTAAAAGAGCTTTCTTTTAAGGATTGGTGCGAGCAGGAAAGTATTACTCTTCCTGAATATCCCGCTAGTCCTAAGTATCCTTCTTTTGAAGATATCTTAGGAGAGTTAGATATCAAGGAGCGTAATCGTTATTATACTCTTGGAGCAGAAGCTGCTATCATTGGTAAGCAGATTCATCCTCGTGGTGCTATTCATGAAGCACGTGAAAAGCTGTTTGATGCAATATCAAATCCTGCGTTAGTAGAAGATGATAAAGTTTATCGTCATGTTGCATCAGTAAAACAGGAAGAAGTTGAAGAACTTTACTTTGAGCTGCAAAAGCAACATCGTGCTGTTGAAGCAAGTCTCAATGCCATTAAAGGTTCTATTGATCAACGTGTTGCAGAAGAAACTGCAAAACTTGATACAGAAACTGCAGTTAAATTCAAGCAATATTCAAATGAAATAGAGCTTTTGAATAAGCAGTTTACAACCTGGAAAAATGAGGAAATAAGTAAAATTGGTAAACTTCGGATTATAATTCCGAATGAACTGAAAGATACTTATGATTTCTTAAGTTCTCTCTAATAGGTAGATAGATGCTATACTGTATTTTCATCAGTATACTCTATCTTTTACATAGGACTAAATCCTACAAGATATATTGTGTATTATACGCGTGTTGCGGATAATACAAATATAGACAAACACTTGCTCTAGTAAAGCACATGTATGCTAAGCATTATTAGTATTGTACAAACTTGTGAAATACTTCAAATATAAATATAATTGACTTTGTTTTTAGCTTTGAGAAGTATTTCGTCATGGTCATTGTTTTTACTTTTGCCTCTGTTAGGATTTAGTCCTATGACTATTTCTTTATATACCTGCTGACTCCTGCGGTATAGAAAATGGGTAGTTTTCCTTCGACTATATGTAAGGGTATGTAACTCAGTGATACTTAAGACTGAGGGAGTTAAAACTAATCTTAAAAGTTTGGTAGATTGGCTATTAGATCCCCACAAGAAATAGCCCTCCGCGATGTTCAGGCAACTTCACGCGTATCTGAAGTATCCCTATCGTCTTTCCTAGGACATTAAACAAGGATCTTGAGCCTATCGAGAATACGGGGCAATTCGGTCGGTTTTTTCATGTTAGGTTCCGCAGAAATAAAGAACATGCTATGTAGTTTCCATCGTGAAATAATAGCCGCGGTTAGTGTTTTCACACTAATCTCCGTTATAATTAGAGTAGGGATACTCTAGACTACAAGCTTGGAGTTCCACAAGTTTAAAAAAGAATCCTACTAGGGAGGTGATGGTTAAATCCTCCCTGCTCGGGGCTGCTAGGCATTTGATCCTAATGTCAAGTAATATCAATCGTGTCGAGTTTGATTCGTACTCGTAAAACAGATTCAAACAATAAACGCAAATAACATTTTTTCGCGCATTATCAACAAGGTTGAGACGGCGCTGTTTGGCGACATTGAAGGAGTAGCTTTAATGGCTGCGTAAATCAATGGGAGGTTCGTCACTCTTAAACTGGCGAGAACAACACTTCCTTTCAAGGTTTGGCTTCGTTCCTTAAAAATGAGCTGGTGGATGGGTCACCTTCGGGTACCCCTATTGGGTAGTTCCAATTAAAACAAAACTAACACACGTAACAAGTTGATATTAGGAGAATTAGGAGACACGCGTTCGACTCAATGGGTCGCTTTGGAAGTAATTCCATCGATTAAACAGGATGAATTGCTGGAAGGCTAAGTCAGAAATGATATGCTAATCAGCAGCTAAGCTATAGACCATTCTATAGAAAGTTCAGAGACTACTGGAGGGAAAATGGGTTCCCTTAATAACCAGATTTAGCGTCCTGCTCCAGTGTTTTCACTGGATGATGATATAGTCCTATTTTTAACAGCATCAATTAAGCTGTCCTTAGAAATAAGGTTCCGATGGATTAGTCTATGACAATTAGGACATAAAGAAATAAGGTTTGAAATTTCATTTTTACCTCCTTGAGAAACTTCTATAATATGATGTATATCTCTTGGACCTTTATTTCAACCGCATAATTCACAAGGAATATATTCAAATATTTTGTAATAATATTTCATATCTTTTGTGTTGTCAACCTTTTGTTGAGCTCTATAATGTTTTTGTTTACAAGACAACGAACAATATTTAGCTGTAGCATGATATCCAATAAAGAGTTTACCACAATGTTTACAAATAAGTTCAAATTGTTTTGTTTTTTCTGCTTTTGCAGCACAAGATAATGAACAATATTTAGCATTTCCTCTGTTTATTTCTTTATTTTCTGCTAAAAAGACTTTTCCACAATAATTACATTTTTTCTCAGTTTTTGCCATAATTTTTGTTATTTTATAATTAAATTTTTTATTACAAATATAATAAAAATTATTCAATTGTGGAACTAAAATGTAACAAAATAAAAATAGCGCGTCAGCTCCACTATTTAATACTCAGCTACTTAGGTGGCTGAGTATTTTTTAAAATTGAAATTTATGAGTAGTAAATTAAAGATATTTCAATATTATAACTTACATCTATACAATCTAAAACAATATAGAATAGCTTTAGAAGTTGGAGTATGTAATTCTAGAGAAGGTTTTCTAAGTGTATTAGGAAGTAATCAACGTTTAGCTTGGGAATTTAAAAAATGGTTACCTATACATAAAGAAGATTTTATTCCATATTCTATGAATTATCGATATGGGCATGTAATAGTATATAGTGATATGTGTATACAAATAGTTTATAGAATATGGGTAAGATAGTTCAAATTATAGATTCTTTCCATGATGAACGATTGTCATTTAGAATTTGTGAGGTCGTGGGAACTTACAATGATCCTTTTGCACCTCCAAGTAAACTTATAGTTGGAGGGAATAAATTTTTGTCTTGGGAATTTGATGAGTTTCTTCCAAAATTTAAGGATTTTATTAACCTAGAGAAAAATCATTTAAGATATGGAAGAGTACTTGTTGTAGGGGATGAATATGAGATTATAAAATATCGTATATGGATAAAATAGTACAGATTAAATATGCCCGTGGATTACGGTATGCAAAAAACAAGATATGCTTGATATTAGGTATAGATGAAGAGGAAACTGTTATTTTGGCTCGAAGTTCTAGTTTAAATTGGAAGATTTCTAAGGATCTAATATCTCATCTTGTTAAATGTAATTTTACTTCTAAAGAATCTAAAAAATTAAATCTTATTTGTGGAAGATATATAGAACCTGAGGATATTACTTGTTATGTAAAATACCGTATATGGATAAGTTAACTTCTTATGACATTTGTACAAAATACGGATGTCTTTCTCGGATATTTACTTTAATTACATATTTTATTATGTTATTTGTAGTAATTTTATTACTTAATATTATATTATAATGAAAACTTCTGATTATACTATATATTCTATAGTAGCTATACTACTTTGGATTATATTACGTGCTGTGATTATAGCATTAATTCTTTATTTTTCTTGGAGTGTAATTATTCCTAATGTATTTCCTACAGAAGCAATTATTTATACTATTTCTCCAAGTCTTTGTTTTAAGATTGGATTACTTTTAAGTATTATTAAGAAATTATAATGTTAAGAAAACTTAGCATAATTTTCATTAGATTAGCTCCTGTACTTCTTGCAATTAAAATTTTAGTATTGCTACTAGCTGAATATTTTGTAGTTAGTTCTTTGTTGATTGGGTTGGTCAGTTCAATTACTGATCTTTTAATTGCAATTGGATTACTTATACTCTCACTAACATTTAAGTTTTGTATCTATCATAGACTAATGATATATTATGTCTTTGTAAGTTACATTAGTTATATTGTTAGTATACTATTTAGATTTTCATTGACAAATATAATATTCGTATCTTTATTTCTATGTCTAACTATTATCGTTATATTTTTAGTAGTTTACACATATTTAAGATATGGAGATAAAAAGCAATGATAAACTCTTGTCATTCAAGATACGGACGTTTAATTTTTACACACTATGCATTATAAACTTGTAATTTTCGAAAATCACACTAAATCTACTAGCTTAGACATCACTCCTGAACAAGCTAGACAAATCTTAGGAGTAACAGACTATACTCCTGAACAGTATGAAATACTGGCAGAAATAACCAATCGTCCTGCATCCTACTTTATGGATGATTTAGTCGATTATTATGTAGACTTCTAATAAAAATATGGATCTTAAAGAACATATTGTAGGAGAAGTTGAAGGATATCCTGTAATCTACATTGAAGAAAAAGATACAATTTTCTGTAAGAACACTGCTGTAAAATATTCTTTATTAAAAAGATTATATGATAGTCCTTTCTCAAGAGAAAAAATTGAGGAAAAATCTCTTACTATAACAAAAGAAGAACATTTTGTTACATTTGGTTGTTTAACTACAACTAAAGAATATTGTCAAACTGTAATAAAAAATATAAATAAAATTAAAAATGGGAAATCCTGTAGGAGTTAAAAGCGTAATGCGAAGTACTGTTTCTAAGTATGAGCAGGAGCAAAAAGAGAAATTTATTCAGGTAATGTCTGATCCTCGTATGCGTTATTCGGACGCTTTAAATTTTGTTGAAAACGAGATTAAGCAGTCGAAGCGTATGGGTACATTCAATCATAAGATCTTGTGTTTTATGAATGATGGAGTTTATCAGCTGAATCGTGCAATCCAGGAAGTTTTTGGAATTGTATCAGCAGCTAAAAACGATAACCCTTCAGGAGGTGATGATACTGTTAATACTATTGAAGTTATCCTTGCTGATGGACGTCGTGTTAAAGTTCCGTATGGAGATATTGAACTTGCGGATTTAGGAGAAGGAAGTGTTATTTCTATCTCTTATAATGGTAATGATCACCATCTCTATATCAAGGGTAAGTGTCAGTTCAGGTTTACTACTCTGATGGACGACATTATCGATCGGACAAAAGAACTTCTTGCAACTGATTCTATTTATAAGAGTCAGGCATTAGAGATCTCTGATCTCAACAATCCTCTTGTCATGGATCTGTCAAATATTGACCGTGAAATGATGGTTCTTTCTGAAGATACTGCTCTCGGATTACGTCCTCTTAAATCTCGTATCAAGTATCCTGAGAAGTGTACTGAACGAGGAATTCCTCTGAAGTATGGTGCACTGTTTGAAGGTCCTTATGGAACTGGCAAAACTCTGCTTGCTTTTAAGCTTATTCAGGAAGCTATTCAGAATAATTGGGTAAGTGTATATCTGAAAGATCCTACATTACTTGCTGAGACTATTCGTCTTTGTAAAGTAATTGATGGAACTGGTCATGGAGTTGTTATCTTCGTTGAGGATATTGACCAAGTAACTCGTGGTAAACGAGATGCTGCTATGCAGGATATTCTTAATACTCTTGATGGTGGTGATACTAAGGGTATGAATGTAATTACTCTGTTTACTACTAATCATCTTGAGCTTATTGAGCCGACTTTTCTGCGTGGTAAGCGTATTGGCAAAGTTATCTCTTTAGGTGCTTTAGATGAAGCTACTGCTAAAGAGTTCATTGAGCGTTCTTTTGTAGGAGATTATACTCTTCAGGGAGATTTCTCTGCAGTATGTAAGCAGATCCGAGATTCGAACATTGCTCCTGCATTCATGGCTGAGATTGTAGAATCTGTAAAGAGTGATATGATCTTTATGGATGATACTAAGGTTGTATTACCTCAGTATATTAAAGTAGCAGTTGAATCTTATCTGCGTCAAGTAGGTCTTGCTCAGAAGAAAGATATGACTGAAACTCCTGAAGTTAAATTTGCTGAATCAATTCGCGAAATTACTGGTATTGATCGCGTTGAGAAGAAAGTAGATGAACTTATTGAAATGCAAGACTAAGTGCTATGGAGAGCATATGCTCTCCTATGACACCTTTATTCTACCTTCACGTGGTGGTGTTGTAAGTAGATAGATATCGAAACCAAAGAATAAATAAAATGTAAATTATTTTAAAACAACTATGATAGTACAGTATTTTGACGTAATTCACTGTAAAACTCAGGAACAGGTAACGGCAGTAATTAACAAACTTCATTCTGAACAAGGACTTACTTGGATGCACGATGATGAAAATCCTCTTATCGAAAACCCTGCAGATTTTGAAATAGAACAGAAGTTCTTTAAAAATATTAATGAAGAAGAAAAGGAGGAGTTTTATATTGTAACAGTGAAATTTCCTGAATTAGATAAGTGTATTGTTTACATATCTCGAAAGGAATGTAATACAGAAACAATGCGAGCTGCTCTTGCAGAAACTGATGAAGAAGAAAGTTCTGCAGAAACTGTTTTCTATGAAGCTGAAGAATTTCTTGGGAGTTTTATAGGAAGCGATCTCTTTGGAGTATTTTCTATAGACTACGAAGTCTATGATACTGAAGATAATCATATCTGTAGTATTAAGAACAAAAAGGAACTTTCTGAAATTTATAACAAAGCTATAGAAGAAGGAACTACATTTGTTGTCTACGTGGGTAGTGAAAAAGTAGAAATCAATTCTGAGCATAATATTGATTATTATGATGAAAAAATTGCATTCTAATCGAGAATTCTGAGATCAATTAAAGGAAAATGATAAAGTATTAGTAAAATCTAAAGACTGGTATGATAAAAACGCTGTTGAGGAAATTACAGGTTTAAATGTTCCTATAGGTCCTAAATTTGTTTCAGCAATGACTGAAGACTGTAATAAATTCTTAACAGTTTCTGGTGTTATAGGTTGGTATGGCAGAGAAGACTTGTACTTTGAAATTAAACATAACTGGTATACATACTCAAGTCTTTTTGTTCATAAGCTAATTATTCGTAACTATAGAATTTTATTGTAATAATTTTTTAAAAATAAGTGTATAAATATTTGGATATATTAATTTTTGTCCTTATATTTGTACACTTTTCTGATGAATTCAGACTGATTGATCCGTAGTGTAATGGTTACCACACAAGATTTTGGTTCTTGGAATCCTCGTTCGAGCCGAGGCGGATCAACTAAATTTTAAATATATGAAAGAGTGGTGGTATAAAATTAAGAATTTCTTTAGAAATCTCTATATTTATAGAAAAATATTAACAACGGATTATCAATTTGATTATGGGTATCTTCTTGATTTAGAAAAGTTTAAGTTACAGTTAATGCTTAAATCTTTTAAAGATGAATCTCATACAGATCACACTAACGATATTCGTTGGATATCTATATGTATTAAACTTATTGATATTATTCAAGAAGAAGATTCTGCTTTAGAAGTTGTTGAAATGGAAATGAGTAAACCTCAATTCAAACTTGTTAAATATGTAAATATTAATAATGCATTTCGGTTCGGAATTGAATATCTTGATCGATATGATGGACTTCAAGTATATCGAAGAGAATTATTAAGGCAACAAAAGGCTCTTTACTTATATAATAAAATTAGATATAACTATATGTTAGAATGGTGGGATTAATAAATAAGATATATGATAATACGCTCAGAATATTTTCATAAACATGGACTAAAAATTAGAGATAAAATAGTAATTGCAAGTAAGGAGGTCTTAAAAGATAATAAAACTGTACACCCCTTTGTAGCTGACGAAATGCTAAAATATGCGGATCAAGTTCATACTTTAAAGTATGAACCCAAGGATGTAGTTTATCTTACAAATACTCAAAACTGAGTATGGGGTCCAACCTTTTTCAGAAATTTAATTATTCGCAATTATAGACTTCTATTAGAAAATTAATTATTCAAGATTTTTTAATGTTTGAATTAAAAAAGATTTATCTTCTTAGTGAGAAGAAATATATACAAATATGTAAGGAAGGGAATAGTTGTTTCTCTGAGAAGCGATTGCCTTGTTGTTTTCAATATAGTTCAGATTGTTCTTTTTATCCTTGTCCAAGTAGAGTATATATACGTATTAAATATAGAATAACTTTATAAATAATGGTCTTATAGGGTAGTGGTTATCCTTCCAGCTTGTCACGCTGGAGACACGAGTTCGATTCTCGTTAAGACCGCGAAGTTCTTAATTATTAGCTGCAAATATACCCTATTTGGGAGAGCTTGTTATTCGTGTGTAAAGACGTTTGCTGTAAGCACGATTAAGAACTTTATTTTAATGGCCCCTTAGTTTATTTGGAAAAATATCAGTTTTGTAACCTGAAGAGAACGGATCGTAACCGTTAGGGGCCTCTATTATTGGGGGGGGGTATGTAAATACTTTCTCACAATATTAACTTTTAAAATTATTAAATATGTTTAATTCAAAGGGTACAGCATCCGCAGATCTGTTAAAGAAAGTAGACAATGTTTTAAATGCTTTTAAAACAGCAATTGATGGACTTAATACAGTTAATACTCAGGCAAAAGCTGGTATTGCTGCTAAAGAAGAGGAAATCAAAGCTGCTCAAACTGAGAAAGAAGCACTTGAAGCAATCTGCAAAAAGAACGAAAGTGTTCTTGCAAAATTAACTGCTATCCTTGAATAAAGGATAGTTTTTACGGGAGTAGTTCAATTGGTAGAGCCCGTGGTTTGGGACCACGAAGTTGCACGTTCGAGTCGTGTCTCCCGTACAAAAATTATTATATTTATGGAAGATTTTATTAGAGATCCCAATCCGTTCTGTATTCAAATTGTAGAAGGTTATATAATTCAAACTACTCCTTCAGATAGTGAGTCTTGTTTAGCTCCTGATCAATTTGGCAATTATTGCATATGTCAATCTCGAGGAGATAACCCAGCAAAAATAAGGTGTTGTTTTATTTGTGAGAATTACTCAGAGTATAGTAATTATATAATACAGACTCAAATTAAATACAGAATTTATGTAAATAGTAAATAGAGAGTTAGCCAAGTGGTTCACGGCACCTGACTTACATTCAGGAGATCGAGAGTTCGACTCTCTCACTCTCTACTAATAACTAATATGTATAAGATGATAACACTAGATCATGTAAACAAAAATTCTGGAAACTTTCTTCCAACACTTTGGTTAGTAGATAAATATAAACAATATCCAAATTGTATATCAGTAATCTGTAACCTTGAACAAAAGAAGTTAAATGAAAATAAGTTCTTAAAGAAATTTAAAGAAAAATTCTCTAACTTTTGTATATGGGAGGATAATGTAATCGGAGTTAAATCTGAAGTTTCTGAAGAAGTACTTGAAGAATTAGATCGTCCATTTTATGTAAGTCAACCTACTGCTTTGCAATTCAGTGGAATTTGTGAAGAATACAAGTGTGCTTTAAATTATTATTCCTCTAGAATATTAATCTATTTTTGTGATAAAGCTCTTATAGATAACTTTATAGAGGATATTAAATCTTTATTTGAAGAATGTTCAGAAAAAGTAGTTTCTACAACAAAAGTTAATTTAATTACTTTTGATGGTCAAGATTATGGTTTGACTGAGTGTAAGATTAGAGATGTTAATGTTGATCTTGATAAACACTATAATGATGATTTCAAGCCTGTTTATAAAGATATCTCTGACTTCTTAAATAGCCCAAAATCTGGTTTAGTTATTCTTCATGGAACTCAAGGCACTGGTAAGACTTATATGATTCGTCATTTAGTTAATAATTTTGATAAGCAATTTATTATTATTAATAACTCGATGATGAATAGTTTGTCTGATCCTGTATTCTTAAACTTTATTCTTGATCATAAGAATTCAGTAATTATTCTTGAGGATTGTGAACAGCTTCTTAAAGATCGTTCTGAAAATGTATTTACAAATGGTATTAGTAATATTCTTAATATGACTGATGGTATTTATTCAGATATTTTAAATATTAAGTTTATTGCTACATTTAATAGTCTTGATACAAGTATTGATAAAGCATTGATGCGAAAGGGTCGACTTGCTGCAAAATACAAGTTTGATGAACTCTCTTTAGAGAAGACTAATAGAATACTTAAAGAATTAGGCAAACCTGAAGCAAGTAAGGGCATGACTCTTGCAGATATTTATAATCTTGATGTTCAGTCTTATGAACATAAGACTAGACGTAAAATTGGATTCTAATGATGTTTTGGATATTTATTTATTGGTTACTTTGTGCGTTTATTGTTATTGGAACAGATGATGGAGAACCATGGACTGTTGGAGATAAATGGTACATAGTATTTGCAGGATTTTATGTTCCTATAATAATTGGCCTATTTATAGGTAGTTACATTAAAGAAACTGGATTTTTTGATAAAAAACATCCATGGGAACATTAATCTATATGTTGTCCGTAGCTTAGTTGATTAAAGCGCAAGTTTGTGGCACTTGAGATCGGGAGTTTGAATCTCCTCGGACACCTAAAAGTATTCTTTAAACATACGAATCTGGACAAATGGTTAGACCTTATCTTATAAACCCCAAACTATAAGAATTAAGAAGTATTTCTCTCGAAATTAGGTAGATCCAGCTTCCTAGAGAGATAGAAGAATACTTACGATGGGAGCTTAGCTCAGCTGGTTAGAGTACTTGACTGATATTCAAGAGGTCCTAGGTTCGATTCCTAGAGCTCCTACTAAAAAGAAAGTTATGAAAGAATATAAAATTTGGAAATTTAATAAATCTGGATATTTACAAACAGTAACTGTTAGTCTTGAAGAGGAATATCCTTGTAAACAAAAAAGATGTGAATATTCCTGTTTAGGAGACAAAACGAAACATGTATGTTTTGTTAAAGTAAATCTTGCTTTTGAAGAACGTGCAAGTTTAAAATGTACAGCTTCAGGGAATAAAGAGCATAAAAATTTTATACATATTAGACTTTTATATAGAATTTTTATAGATGGATAATTATAAAAAGGAATATAATCCTTAGGAAGAGCTTATAATATAATCGGTTAGTATCCTACACTTTTAATGTAGTTGTCAGGGTTCGAGTCCCTGTAGGCTCACACAATTTTTAAGTCTGAATCACAAATGATAAAACGTTTTGAAAATAAGTACATACAATCCATAAGAAGAGGTTATTTATGTCATATTACCCCTAATAAAAAATGTTATGGATTTGAATATCATCATAATTCAAATGGATGTGAGATTTTTAATGAGAAATTTGGAGGATGTAGTAACAGACGTTATAATATGATTAAATATAGGATCTATGCAGATTAAATATTTTCCTGAAATAAAGTGTTGTATACAAGCAGTTAGATCTCTAAAACGAAACTATTGTAGTAATAATCAATGCTATAAGTCAACCAATTATTGTATTTTGTTTTTACCTGCTTTCAATAAAAGTTGTCTTAAATATTATTTTTGGAGAGTTTCTTATCGTGTATTCTTAGAAGCTTCTTATGATAGAATATAAAATATAATTGGAATGTGGCTGAGTGGTTGAAGCACCAAACTGTTAATTTGGGTTACGTGGGTTCGAGCCCCACCGTTCCAGCTAATATTAAACTTATGCAACAGATAAATACTTATGCAGAGCTTAGAGAGCTTAAACTAAACAAGTTATTTAAACATCCAAATTATAATATATATCAAGTTATTAAAAATAGAAATAAAGGATTTTGTAAGGGTGGAACTAGTAACATTAACCAATGCAGTTTTATGTATCGTACTAGTCCTAATACATCGTTTTGTTATACTGCATGTACACAAGGAAAACAATATTTTTGGTATATAAAAATTAAATATAGAATTGTACTAGATGATAAATAATTTATCACAAATTTGTTAACTTTTTGTGTTAAAATAAGGAGGATTAAGCCAAGTTGGACTAATGGCAGCACTCTTGAAAAGTGTAGGTCGCTTAAAACGGCGTGGGGGTTCGAGTCCCTCATCCTCCGCTAATATTTTGAAACTATGAGAATAGTAGAAAATTTTACAGAACTTAATAAAATCAAGTTAAATCAACTATTTAAATATATTAATAATCATATACTTCAGGCTATTCACAGTAAAAAATATTTCTATTGTTTTGATAGTAAGAAGAATATCAGATGTAATTTATATACGGTTGGTTCTCTTGGATGTAGTGCAGCTTGTCTAAAACCTCTTGGAGAAAAATTTTGGTATATAAGAATCATATATAGAATTAGATTAAATGAGTAGAGATATTGCATTAAAACATTGGAAAATAATTAAATATAAGACTCTAGTTATTCAATGTGTATCCGAAGGAAAATTTAAGAAAGAGTATTGTTATGAATCTTCTGTTGGCAAACCGTGTGCCTTTACAGGAAAAGCTTGTACTGATTTTAAGTGTATAAATAGAGCAGATGGTCTTCGCGTTAGGTATATTAAAGTAGATTATAGAGTTTATGTTAGTAAAACATAGAGTTTCTCAAATAATAGAATTATTTGGCTATAAATATCGGTTACATCAAGTTATTCTAGGTAAACAAGAAGAATCATCATGTTATATAAGTGTTATTAAAGATAAACCTTGTATATTTTGTGAGTATAATAGAATAAATGGTGAGATATGTTGTGGTAATGTTGTATGTACTTCTTTAGAACGAAAAGATAATATTAGAGTACGTTATATTAAATTAGACTATCGAATTTATTTGTTTAAATAAGCACTCTTGATGTAACTGGTAACATGACAGTCTCCAAAACTGTTCTTTGGGGTTCGAATCCTTAAGAGTGTGCTTATATATAATTAGGGCTGTTAGTATAGTGGCTATTACATCTGGTTTGCAACCAGAAAACAGGGTTTCGATTACCCTACGGTCCACAATCTTCTGTAGATTAGGATTCTATACAGAAAGAGTACTGTAATCTGTTAAGAGCTTATAAATCAGACGTTAAAGAAAAAAGTTTTCGGGGCTGAAGAGCCCTGCTATGAATCTAATCCTAGTAGAAATACTAGGATTTTTGGAACTGCGGTGTGCTAGGTGCGCTCGCTGGACTGAAAATCCAGAGGTAAATGTTCGACTCATTTCAGTTCCGCACTATCGTCTTCCTTATTAAGTTTGGTAACACGTGCACTGCCTGTAAATCTTAATAATAGATATGCTTAGTACTTGTTTTTATTAGTGGATGTATTAGCTCAGTGGTAGAGCTCTGGCAGGGAGTGCCAGAAGTCATAGGTTCGAATCCTATATGCATCCCTTAAATCAAAAAAATTATGATTATACCTCCAAAATTTTTAATATTAAAAGCTATTCCACTATATAATGAAGGAGATGTATCTGCTCCACATATAGTAATAAATTATCTTACAAGAAATATATTTTTTATTCTTTTAAAATTTTCTCCAAATAAAAAATTAATGAAAATTAAAGAAATAAAAGATAGGATTTTTATTAAAAGTCTTGATCATAAGATGACTATGGGTCTTACGGAAGCAAAAAAAATTGTAGATGACTTAACTATACAATATGATATGAATAATATCTATAGAATACGATTGGTAGAATAGCCAAGTTGATAAGGCAGTGGTCTGCAACACCACGATCGCAGGTTTGAATCCTGCTTCTACCTCTAAGCGAGTTGGAGAAGATGGTTACCTCGAGAGTTTCATAAGCTCTAGACCTCGGTTCAAATCCGAGACTCGCTACACAAAATTTTAAAGTTATGAGAAATATATTTAACGTACTTATATGGAATTTTAATACACAAACAATAGAAGAATATAATGTTATTCCATATTTTGTAAGAGAATGGAAAGAAGAAAAAGATAAATCTAAATTTAAGTCTTTTGATGATATTAAAGAATTTGTTAGAAGTAAATCTTTATATCAATTCTGGTCTCGATGTGAATATGAAATGATTGTTAAAGGATGGCCTGTAACTAAAAGAGAAATTAAATTAGATGTACATGAACAAATCATGATGAATCTTGATTTAGTTACACAAGTTTTTATAAATACTATTGGATGGAAAGTAAAGTAAAGGATATTTTGTTACTTTTAGAACAAAATGGATGATCTGATCTTATCGATAGTCGATGGGAACAACAGGTTAGAGAGGAAATATTAACAGCTTATCCTGATATTGATATAGATACTTTAGATAAGGTATTAGAAATTGTATTAATTTAATTAGGATTACAAGTGAAAATAATTGTAAGTCCAGTTGACTATAATCACGATGAAACTGCAATTATATTTTACTGTAGAGCAAAAGATCGTGAGGATTATATGCGAGTATATGGTATTTTTGATACAGAACAATTTGAAATTATTGAATCAAGAATTACTGATATAACTATTTTTAGAAAAATGGTTGAAAAACTTAACGATTTTGGATTTGAAAATGAAAAATATAAAGAAAATAATCCTAATTTTGATATTAATATTGTTAAGCTCATGTGCAACAACAAAGTTTAACTTAATGGTTGGTCCTACAGGTGAGGAACAGAAAACATATATAGAAAATATAAAACAGTATAAATAATGATAATTATTATTTTCATTTTATTTTATTTACTTCCTATATTTTTAATTCATATCGTTGGATTATATTTTTGGAAGAAGCGCACTGATTGTGAGAAAACAATAGGAGATATGTATGAATATTATGATGCAGCTGATGGAAATCCTTTAGTAATTTTTACTTGGGTTCCTCTCGCTAATATTTTTATATTATTAGCAGGACTTATTATATTTTTTATAAATTTAATGAGTAATATAAAAATTCGATAGGATGTATACTTTTTTTGTTATTATTTTATGTTATATTATTCCTGTATTTATTAATGCTTTTCTTTTTGTTTTTGCTTATAAAGTAAGTCATAAAGAAAAGATTGCTATTGGAAAAATATTTGAATATTGGAATGATAAGTTTAGGGATAGTGATGGTGATAGTAGTCTTTGTCTATTTCTTTTTATTCCTGGAATGAATATACTATTTATACTCTATACCTTTTTCTTATCATTGTATAACATATTTAAAAATATAGAAGTCTAATGTTTACTTTTATTACAGGTCTAATTGCAGTTTTGGTATGTGGAGCTCTTATAGGATATGAACGACAATTTAAATCTAAAATAATTGGAATTAGAACCTGTATATTAATTATGTTAGGTTCTTTTGTTTTTACATATATCTCAATTAAAATAGGTGGAGATCCGTCTAGAGTTGCTGCACAAATTGCTTCTGGTGTTGGTTTTATTGGCGCAGGTATAATATTTAAGAATGGAATTGATGATATTCGGCATTTAACTACAGCTGTATTAGTTTGGGTATTAGCGGCTTTAGGTAGTTTAATTTCTCTTGGATATTTATTTGAATCGTTAATGATAACTGGAATAATCTATATAATCCTTAAAATAAAAATACTAAAATGAACAAAATTGAAAAGCTGTACAGGTCTATGTATGAAAATGAATTAAGTAAACTAAGAAAATGTGCAGAATCTGTTCAAAAACCTTCTCAATATGTTGTATTTAAAGCATGGAGTAAGGAAGTAATGGCTTACTTGTTTTTTAAAATAGATCGTTTAGATTATAATTGGGAATGGGAATATAAGGATAAAATTGCAATGTTTATTCAGGATTGTCAAGAAATTGCTTTGCGAAAAGTAAAACTTAGTTCTAAATGACAGAAGAAAGAAAACTTTGGTTATCAATATGTAATAATGATTTAAAGAAATTAGAAGCTTGTGCTGAATCTATTCAAACTGAAATTCAAAGAAATGTGTTTTGAATTGGAGCGAAAAGGTAAAGTGGAATATTATCTTTAAATTAGATAAAGCTACTCGTTGGGGGCATAGTCCTCATAGAAGAGAAATTTCTTATATTATTTCTGTATATTAACAAAGAGTTAGAGAAATGATGCTAGAATAAATATTAATGGTTTGCGTCGTTGGTGTTAGTGATAGCATATTAGACTTCCAATCTAAAGGGGAGAGTTTGAATCTCTTACGACGCTCTAAAGTGAATAATGAATATTGATGAAAACTATTAAAGAACTTTCAGATAGACAAATTAAACTTGCGTGAATTAGTAGTAAAAGTTTATATGAAATTTGTAAAAAATTAGAAATTCACGATAATACTTATAATAGAAAATATTTAAGAGTTTGAGGAGTTAAGGAAGGACTAAAAATTCCTGTTTTTACACGATTTACTAAAACAGATTATGTAAAAAATCCTAAATTGTGTAAAAAATGTAAAAAACCTATTCCTTGAAATCAAAGAGAAAATAACTTCTGTTCTCACTCTTGTGCAACTAGTTATACAAATATAAAAAGAGGTGCTATAACTAGTGGTAAATATGTCAAAAATGCAACTAGTAAACGCTTAAATTGTGGAAAGGAAATTTTTGCAAGAAATAAATATTGTAGTATTATTTGTCAAGTTGAATTTAAATATAAGGAGTATATTCAAAGGTGGAAAGACGGGAAAGAAACAGGAATGTCTGGTACAGATGGTCTTTCAAATCATATAAGAAAATATTTATTAGATAAGACTAATTATACTTGTGAAATTCCAGGGTGTGGATGCAATTTTATTAATCCTTATACTGGATTATCTATTTTGCAAATTCATCATATAGATGGAGATGCAACTAATAATAAAGAGCAAAATCTTCAGGTTTTATGTCCTAATCATCATGCTATGACAGAACATTTTGGCTCCAGAAATAAAAATAGTACTAGAAAGTATCGTTATAAAAAGTAATTACCCACTCTAATAAATTTTAAAAACATGAAATCCTTATCTAAAATTTTTAATGCAATATATTTGTGTATAAGATTCCCATTCTTATATCCAAGAAATAGATTTTCAGATAAACATACAGTTTATATAAGATGGATGTCTAATTTAGTATACAAATACTATAGTAAGTCTTATTATGATATCAGTTTAGCTTATAAGTTTTATAAAGATCCTCAAGAATGTACTACTATTACAAAGCAAGTAATCTTCAAGGATAAATACAATTTTAAAGCAAGGCTTATACGTAATAATACTATTTTAAGATTTTATAGTGATATATTGAAAGAACCTTATGATTTTAATATACAAAAGTATGTGGGTGATAATTTTAAGATTTCAGGAATTACTGTAAGTAAATCAACCTTCAATAATATACCTGTTTTATATTATCATATACATAAAAAGGAAGTTACTAATATTAATTATGGATTTAGTTATAAGAAGTTAGAATTTGTAGCTGATACCAAAAGTGTCAAGATCTATACTATTCTAAACTATATTTACGAAAATATAATTCCTAAAATTTGTTTTATTCCAACTTATACAGAACTTAATAGTATGCCAATTGGTTGGAGAAAAGCATTTGGCATTCAAATGTGTAAAGAAATAAAACAAGCTCTTAAAAAGCATAATTATTTATATAATTATAGAATTATGCAGATTAAAGAGAAGTATGGTTCTCTTCGTTGGTATGATGCAGGAGCTCCAGAAGAAATACAGACTATAATTAATAAGTATGAAGATATTTCTTATCATACATGTATAAGTTGTGGAAAACCTGCTAAATATTTAAGTACAGGGTGGATATGTCCTTATTGTGAAAAATGTGCTCCAAGGGGCAGTAAGTTAATGAAATAATGACTTTTAAAGAATTTTGTAAAGAACTATTAGAAGAATATAAATGGGCATCGTTTCAATATGACAGCGTTATTTCCTTTACTCAAACTTTTTCTGATACAACCTGTAGATTAGATGGACAAGCATTTACAGATGCTCAAATATTTATATTTGTTGATCAAAGTAATAGAAATGCTATTGTAATTGGTCCTGCATGGAGTTATTACATAGAGGGTATTACTGAAAAATTTTCAGTAGATTGTTGTAATCATCATATAGCTGGAATTAATAATATTGCAAGAATTAAAAAATATGGTGACATTAAAGAAATTAAAAGAGCTTAAGCAGATTAAGCGAGATAATAAGGTAATTTATAATTTGTTAAATACTATCATTGGAGAGTGTGAACAGATTAGTAAAGATCCTTCTTGTAGTCAGGTTATGGATGTTATACAGAAAATGTATAAAGATAATAAACAGACTATTAGTGAATGTTCGGTGGATAGAGTTGATCAACTTAATACCCTAAACGAAGAAAATGCTTTCCTTGAGAGTTATTTACCTCAACCTCTTACTAAGGAGGAATTAACTGCACTTATTGGTTCACAATTAACTGCAGGTAACAATATGTCAAAAATTATGAAATATCTTTCAGAAGAATATAAAGGAAGATATGATGGCAAAGTTGCAGTAGAAATTATTAAATCCTTACAATAATGTTAATTGTATTTATTATAATATTCATAGCTTTATATGAACTAATAACAGTTATGTATTATGAAAGTCTTAAGATAAGACTTGTCAAAGTAGGCGCTTTTATAGATCATCTTAATACTTTTGGTTCTACAGAAGATAAACAAATTTTCTATAAGTTTTTAAAAGAAGTTAATACAGAATCTATTAGATGCAATGCTAAACTTGATATAACTATAGAAAATGCAAGTAAACCTGAACTTTGGTACAGATATCCTTCAAATCCTAATACCTTTAAAGAGTGTTTCAAACTTTTTAATTTATGTTTTTATCGAAATGTAGTTAAAGATTCAGTTGATAAAATAATTAACTGGTTTAAGAAATAAAAATATGAAATTTTTACTTTGTCTAATTTGTTTAATTACAGTTAGTTGTAATGCTGTAATTGATCCTAAGTCAGAAACTATAAGATCTGAAGATGGATACTATATTGGTACTGCACATAAATTTAAGTTTGAAGGACATGATTATATTAGTTTTACTAAAGGTCATGGTGTAGCAGTTGTTCATAATCCTAAATGTCATTGTAATCTAAATGAAGACTATTAAAACATATTGCCCAGAATGTGACAAAGAAACAGTTCATATAATTTGGACGGAGGATGCATATGGAGCTTCTGGTGTAGCTAGAATCTTTTCAACTTTACTTTCTGTTGGAATGTCAAACTTAGCTTGTACTACATACAGTAAGTGTATTAGTTATGGAAATACTAAAGAATTATAAAATGATTAATGACCAAATTAAAAAGTTAGCTAATAAAAAGATTCCATTATATAATAACTCTTCTAGTTTATATGATATTTTGGATTGGCTGCGGGAGAAAAAATTCCTACATGTAGAGATACAATGGTATCCTCATGGTTGGATGTTTGTTATTTATAAAATTGATTCTCAAGAGGATGAACCATATGATACTTTCTCTGAAGTATATACTAGTTATCTAGATTGTTTAGAAGCTGGAATTATAAGAGCATTAAATATTATATAATTATGAAAAATACAGGTTTACATGATATTCTGGATGAACTAAGAGATAAAGAGTCTTTACATGTAGAAATCGGATGGCATCCTAATGGATATGCATACTCTATTTATAGAATTAATAGGCGAGATACAGAGCCGTGTTATGCTTCTTCTGAAAGATACTATAATTATCGGGAATGCTTAGGAGCGGCAATTGTAAAAGCAATGAACTTAGCGGATTAATAAAAATGAAAACACTTCTTTGGGTAGATGATGCTCGTAATCCAATGGAAGATGATTGGATGAATTTTAGTCCAATTGGTAGAAATTGTAAAGTAATATGGGCTCAATCTTACCAAGAAGCGATTGATTTTCTTGAGAAAGAATGGCCTGATGCAATTTGTCTAGATCATGATTTAGGGGAAGAGAAATCTGGATATGATATAGCTAAGTATATTGTGGATAAATGTATAGATGAAGGATATATTCTTCCACAATTTGCAAGTCAATCTGCAAATCCTGTTGGTAGAGAGAATATTCTTTCTTTGTTTAAAAATTATGAAAAATTTTATTCAACATGTTGTTTATAGTCATAGAGAGGGATTACGTTGGTACTTTAAATCAACAGAGCGTAAAGGTACATTTGTAATTTCTTTATATCCTTGGGATATTAGACTTTTAAAATATGGACTTTATTTACTAATTCCACCTCTTAAAGAGACTCATATTAAAGGCAACTGGAATTAAAAAGGTACGCCCACGCAGCAGAGTTGGAGATCTGCACGAAACTGTAAATTTCGCGTCTCAGACTAATGAGGTTCGAATCCTCACGGGGGCACAAAATAATAAAAATTGCAAATAATGAAAAATTTTCAAGTAACTTCAAAAGAAGATAATCAAAAATACTGGATTTCGAGGTCTTGTGCAGTTGCTATGTTTCTATTTTCTAGAGATAAATTTGGAAACTTATGTATTTTAGCAAATAAACGTGGTACTGGAACTCCTGATTTTCAAGGATATTGGAATTGTCCTTGTGGTTATATAGATTATGATGAAACTAGTGAGGAAGCTGTTTGCAGAGAAGTTATAGAAGAAACAGGATATGTAATTACTCCTGAAGTTCCTAAATTTGTAGAGGTTGAAACAAGTCCAAAGGCTAATAAGCAAAATATTACTCTTAGATATACTGCTTTAGTACCTTATAAATTACTTTCTCAAGTTAAACCTATTGGAGGCGAAGATAATGAAGTTGAAGAGGTTAAATGGATTGATATAAGAAAATTAAACAACTATAAATGGGCATTTAATCACAACAAAATAATTGAAAGAATTATACTTTTAAAACAATATATACAAAATGACAGACATAAACACTTTAGCTAAAAGTGGTTGGTATGAAACTAATCACGATAAGTATAAGTATGTTTACTTAGAGCTTGATTATAGTAAAAAAATTAACAAGTTTGTATTTTCAGGCTGTTTAAGCCCTCAAGGGTTAGCTTATTTTCCACTTCCTAATCAAATTTATAGAGAACCAGATAGTGGAAATATGTTTTGTATCCCTTTTACATTATTTTCGCTTGTAAAATTTTGTGACGGGACTTTACTTCCACTAGTTTTAACTGAAGACTTAGTAAAAAGGTACGCAGATCCTGAAAATATTGTTCTAACTTCTTTATGTATTAATATCTCTCGTTATGCAAGTAGTTTAGACTTTAGTACTATTCATCTTACTCGAGATACTCCTTTAAGAAATCTCTTGAGTGAAGAGGCATTAAGAGTTGTTACTGGTAGTATGTTTGATTATTTTATGATAAGTGTATTAGAACATAAGAAGGAGTTTGATGAGCTTAACACTTCTCATTCAAATATAGAGTCTTTCATTAAGGTAATCTTAAAAATAATAGACTTATAAAATGTTTACTTTTATTATTCTTTATTTTTTAAACTTAGTTCTAGATTATCCATTGCAAGGAACATTTCTTGCAGAATATAAATGTAAAAATAATTATATTTTATTTGTTCATTGTGCTATTTGGGCATTAGGTATTTATATTGCTTTATATTTTCTAGGGCTAGCTACAGTTTGGAAACTTGTAATGTTATTAGTTGGACATTATCTTATTGACTACTGGAAATGTAGAGGCTTATATAAGAAATATATGAAAGACTTTACCGCTTATTATATTGATTAAAGTCTTCATATTGTTCAGGTTCTACTTTGTTTAATATAAAACAAGTTCTATAAAAACTTGTTTTTTGGAGAGTTGGGGGAGTTGGCTTAACCCATCGTCCTGCTAAGACGACGTACCTCAAAAGGGTGCCACTAGTTCGAATCTAGTACTCTCCGCAAATTTAAAATAACAAGAGTAAACTAATAATTAATAAACATCAAATTTGTTATATATCAGAATACAATTTATATTTACAGAGAGTAGGAGTAGATAATACAAGCGTTCGTCATACTTGTGAACGTATATGTTCGATTTATCAGATCTGTAGGGATGGTTATTGTCGTAATAAGACTATAGACCCACATTATGGTAATCATGGTTGCGCAGATAACGGAGAGCAAGACGCTTATAAAATTATTTGTTATAGAATATACTTAGAACCTATAGAATGGAAATAGCAAATTTAAAGGTATATAATGATAATATGCGAAAATCACTTTTAGATAAAGCATATTTTCTATCTTTTGTAGATTCGGATACGTTCATTGATTTTGGATGTGCTGATGGATCTTTATTAAAACATATTCATGAGATGTTTCCTGATAAGAAACTAATTGGATATGATATATCTCCTGAAATGCTTCAAGTTGCAGAAAAGAATCTTGAAGGATGTAATGTTTCTTTATATAATAATTTTGAAAACGTTATATCCTTAAAGTTAGATAATGCTACTTTAATACTTTCTTCTGTTATTCATGAAGTTTATAGTTACGGTGATAATCAAAGTGTAAATGAATTTTGGAGACAAGTTTTTAATGAAAACTTTAGATATATTGCTATTCGAGATTTAACTCCTCGAAAATCAATTGATAGAATGTCTGATATTAATGATGTTTCTAGAGTTTTACATAATGCTAATCCCACACATTTAGCTGAGTTTCAATCTATTTGGGGAAATATTAGTAACAATAAAAATCTAGTTCATTTCCTTATGAAATATAAATGGGTTGAAAATTGGGCTAGAGAAGTTAGAGAAAATTATTTTCCAATAACTATCGAAGAGTTTTTATCAAAAGTTCCTAATAACTATGTTATTGATTATTTTTACGAATTTATTATGCCTCAAACTCAGCAAGGAATTCTTAAAGATTTTAATATCCTATTAAAGGATACAACACACTTCAAATGCATTTTAAGAAAAATATAATATGAAAGTAGTACAAGTAAATGTGGATTACACTGAAGAAGTTAATTCTTCGAATAAGAATTGGTTAAATTCTGATTCTAGGCATTGTGATATCTTAGTTAGAAGTGATGATGCAGAAACTATTAAGTATAGTGGAACTTTATCTCAATCACAAGTAGAACATATCGTGTTTCTAATTCAAGATAATTATTCTGGAAAAGATATTAAAGATCAAATTATCGAATATGAAGTTCAAAATCTATCTCCTACAGTAACTTCTCAGATTGGAGATCCTGAATTTTTAGAAGAATAATAGAGAGATTTACTCTCTATTTGCCCTCGTGATGGAACTGGCAGACATGCCGCTCTTAGAAAGCGGTCTGAAGTAATAGTAGGGTGCAGGTTCAAATCCTGTCGAGGGCACTCTAATAGCTTCCTATCTTGGAGGCATTTTCTATTTTATAGATATGTTTAAGTTTATTAAAAAGATGTTTAACAATAGAAATATTCTAACTAAAAACTTATATAAAGTAAAGTTAGATAAATATGATGAAGCTCTGATTATTATTTGTAAAGCTTTAGGAGTAAACTTACTAAAAGCAAATTTCTTCCATATAGATTCTTATACAAAAGTAATGAAATCATATGGCTCTTTGATAACTATTATTGATTTTGATAATGCTATTGATTTAATTTTTGGTAATTTAAGTTCTAAAAGAAATCATGACGAAATTGTTTTACAATACATGATTAAGGTTATGCAGCTTCCTTCTAGTGTTATTGATAATGATAGATTTTATCGTAGTATTCGTAAGACCTTTAATAAGATTTCTGTGTATTATTCTAAAGAAGATAAATTTACATGGTTTCAAGAATATTGTCAAAAATTTATAAAACCTGAATGGTCTAATTCTTTTTGCTTTTACTATAAATCTGCAGAATTTTATGTAACTTTTTATCAAGGATATTTTAAATATAAACGTAAACAGGAAGACTATCGAAGAAAAAGTAGAGAGAATTATCAATCTCAAAAACAACCTAATATAAATGAGTATTATAGAATACTTGGAATTAATATTACTAAAGATAAGGCTATTATCAAAACTGCTTATCGTAAGTTGTGTTTTCAGTATCATCCTGATAAAGGAGGCTCTAAGGAAAAGTTTATTGAAATTAATCAAGCATATGAATATTTAATTACACATGTCTAAAATGTATAAATTAATGAGTCTTAAAGGCTATAACGGGCCTGAAGATGTAATAAAACTTCAAGAATGGTTAGCTATAGAAAAACAAATATTTATTGAGACAAGAGTGTGTTGGAATAAAGAAGGAACTTTCCCTATTGGATATAGTGCAAGAGCTTGGATGCCTCCGTATACATTATATACAGTAGCTCCAACAGAATTAACTATTGAAGAAGCAGTTATGGCAATTCTAGCAAGAATTTATGATTATATTTAAATAATCTTGCTCCCGTAGTTCAAGGGATAGAAATTAATTTTTGATTCGAACTTTGTATTTTTGATAAAATTTTTGTATCTTTGTGTACGAAAATTTTAAATATAAAATATATGATAAGTTGAAAATTAGAAAAAGAAAATTTAATTAAGTTCCTTATTGATGAAAAATTAAGTTTTGAAGAAGTAGGTCGTAAGTATAAATGTAGTGGTAGCAATATTAGAAAAGTAGCACAACGTTTAAATATAATTGTTCCTTCTAGAAGAGCAGTAAATCCATGCGAAACTTTTAGAAGAGGAACTGCTAAAAAAGGTATCTGTAAGAACTGTGGAAAAGAATTTATATTATATTTATCTCATAGCGGAATTTATTGTAGTAGTAAATGTCAACAAGAGTATCAATCTAAGAAAAGATATGAATTAATTCTTAATGGAGATCCTTCTATTATGAGAGCTAATTATAACCCTAGATCATCTAAGAAGTATATATTAGAGGAACAGAATAATAAATGTGCCATTTGTGGGATGGAACCCAGTTGAAATGGGAAAGAGTTAGTTTTTATTTTAGATCATATTGACGGTCATGCTTCTAATAATAAAAGAGATAATTTAAGATGTATATGTCCTAATTGCGATTCTCAGTTGGATACTTACAAATCTAAAAATAAAAACGGAGACAGATATTATTATAGATACTATAAAAGTAGGAGTGACCAGAATGGATAATGGACCAGACTTCTAATCTGGCGAGCTGCAATGCTCATTGCGGGTTCGACTCCCGCCTCCTATACTAAATAAATATAACTATGATATTATATAAAGTTCAGAAATACTTTCCTACAGATTTTACAAAAAAATTTATAGAATGTAATATTTGTTCTATAGACAATTTTGAAAGAGAAAGTATAAAACATGCTATTCGCGATGGTCTTAAACCACATATTTGTTCAGGCATGTGTAGAGAATGTAATAATTTTATAGGTTTGATTGGAGTAGATCTTGAAAAACAAACAGGAACTATAATATGTTCTCATAAAAATTATTACAGACTTGAATTTGATGAAAACGAAGGTGCATAAATTATTATATATGAAATTATACGATTCAACTGAAAACACATTTCATTGGGAAAAATTAGATTTAATCCCTGAAATAGAAAAACTAAAACGAATACCTCAAAATGAAATATGGCACAAAGAGGGTAATGCTTTTGTACATACTTGTATGGTTGTACAAAGTGCATTAGATCATATTTCAAATGAAACTATTGATTATTTAGCATCACCTGAAATTAGAGAAATTTTAGTATATGCTGCTTTATTGCATGATGTTGGCAAAGCTTTTACAACAAAGAAAGGAGAAGATGGCCTATATCATGCAAGTAACCATGCAATTAAAAGTGCAGAAATTGCAAAAGATTTATTAGTTAAGTTAGAAGTAGATAAACATTTACATACAGCAATTATTTCATTAGTTCGCTGGCATATGCAGCCTATGTATATTCTTGAACAGACAAATCCTGAAAAAGCTATACTAAAACTAGCTAATAATCTTAATGAAGTAAATGTAGAACTTTTAATTCTACTAAAACAATGTGATTGTGAAGGTTCAATCTACGATAAGGATGATCATCGAGACGAAATACTCCAAAAGGTAAGAGAGATTTATTATGATAAAATTACTTACAAACGTGGAGAAACCGTTAAAATTACTAAGTTATCAGATAATGATACTTGTAGTTATGTTCCAGGACATCATCCTAATGGAATTAATACTGGATATGAAAAAATAGGTAGGCTAATTGAACCTATTACAAAAGGACATAGAGTATATCTAGGACTTGGATTCTCTACATCTCCTGTTGTAGAAATTGTTAGCAAAAATTGTTTTAAAACAAGAAATTCTGTATATGAAATTACAGAAGTTTGTAAAACTACAGAAAAATAAAATTTAATATAATGCGTTATTTATTAGTAAAAACCGAAAACATGCCTATTTTGGCTCTGGCTCTTGGAAGTCTAGATTACAAAGCTGGAAACTCACCTATTTTTCCTATTGCATTTGGAGAATTCTCAATTTTAATTGATAAGGAGGATAAAACATTCTTCTATGTTAAAGGTCGAAAAGAAATTGATAAATTTGTTGAAGATCATGCTAAAATCTATACAACTAATGATTTATCACATGCTCTTGAATTTCTTAAGGAAGACGAAGATGAGGAAACCGATAAGTCTGAAGAAGATAAAGAGGAGATCGATCTTAAAACTATTTTTGAACATCCTTTAATGCAGGTTTTTAGTCGGCATATTCCTAAAGAGATTTTGGCTAAGTGTATTATGGAAGCTAAAGAAGAACGAGAACAGGAAGAAGAAAACGCTGCAGAGGAAAAATCTGAAGATAAAGAGTCTAACTTCCATAAAGAGTTGGTACCTGGACGAATCGTTCAGTTTGAAAATGCAGGTATGATTCGGTATGGAATTGTACTTAGTAATGGTACAGTAATGCACTTTTCAGGAAGTAATTTAGCTGCTTCAGGATATATTAATAATATTACTGAAGATCGTCCTTATAGAGTTGTACGTATTCTTAAGCCTACAAGTAAATATTACAATCTAAAGGATGTAAGTAATATGGAAGTAGCTTGGGAACGTAAAGTTCGCAAACCTAAAGTTACTAAAACAATAACCGAGATTGAAAAGGAATTAGGGCTTGCTCCTGGTTCGTTAGTCATTGAATAAGAGGGATTAATTCCCTCTTTTTGTTTTTATAAGTATGGGTAAGTTTATTCGGGATTATCAAGTTGGTAAGACATTTAGTAAAGAAGAGGAAACTTTTAAGCCTAATCGTAAAAAGGTAAAAAAGTTTAAAGACCCTGAAAAACGTGAAAAGAAACAATCTAAAAAAGATTAAAAGATGACATATGGATTGAACGATATTTGTTTAGTACCTGCTAGGATTAGTGATATTGAACATCGTGAACAATGTAATCCATATAATGCTGATAATATGCTCCCGTTGTTTACTGCTCCTATGAGTTCAGTAATTAACGAGAGCAATTATCAGGTATTTATGGATAATAAAATAAATACTATAATTCCTCGTTCAGTAGATTTATCTACTAGATATGAGTTAATGTCAAAAACTTTTGTGGCCTTAAGTTTATCTGAATTTGAAACATTTGCAGGTCTAGAATTAGGTGAAATTAAGGAGGAAGAAATATTTTATATATGCGTAGATATTGCTAATGGTCATATGCGTAAGCTTATTGATCTTTGTAAATCTGTAAAACAGAAATATGGAGGTCATGTTATACTAATGGCAGGCAATATTGCAAATCCTGATACTTATATAGATTATGCCTTAGCTGGTATTGATTTTGTACGTGTTGGAATTGGTGGTGGATCAGTATGTACTACTTCTGCAAATGGAGGAGTTCATTATGCTATGGCTTCTTTAATTAAAGAGGTTGTAGATCGTAAGTGGGAGATAGAAAAAGCAATTAAAGATGCAGAAGCTATGCGTATTTCCCATAAATATGAGTCTTTGCCATTTATTGTAGCTGATGGAGGATTTGATAATTATGATAAGATTATTAAAGCGTTAGCATTAGGTGCAGATTATGTAATGGTAGGCAAAATCTTTGCTCAAGCAGAAGAAGCTTGTGGTAAAGTAATAGAACATTGGGTACGAGGAGAGTATATTGCTCGAGACCGAGTTTATTATGGGATGTCTACTAAAAAAGCTCAAGTAGAAACTGGAAGTCAAAAATTAAAAACAGCAGAAGGAATAGAAGTTACAGTACCTATTTTGTATCCTTTAAGTGGATGGTGTGAGAATTTTGTTCATTATCTTCGATCAATGATGAGTTATACAAACTCTTTTACACTTAGTGATTTTAAAAATACAGAATATCGTATTGTTAGTCCTTCTGAATATTTATCATATTATAAGTAATGGCAGAGATAATTTATTGTAAATTAACTGAAACTAGATCTCGAAGAACTTGGCAAATATTGCCTAAGCAGTATTTTCCTGACAAAACTCCTGTTTATGAATTAGCTGTATCTATTTCTCAGTATACAATTGATAGGGTACAACATCCTTTTGATTGTATAGTTGGATTATATGCTAAACAGCTAAATTTTGCATCAACACAAAAGTATTATTCTTATTCTGGAGACGTATATTCAATAGCGGATGATCCTAAGGCAGATTCTGGATATCAAAAATACCTTAAAAATAGGGATAAGACTCCTGAAGAAATAGAAGAGGAAGAAGCTAAGCTAAAATCAAAAGTCTTGTATCAGATTAAGAGTAATCCTGATATAGTTCCTATGTCTATTGATAAGGATGGTTTCTATATTAAGGATGAAACTTTCTATCTACTTACTCGAAATATTTATAAACGTGTAAATACAATGCTAACTGGTCCTACTGGATCTGGTAAAACACAAGTAGTAGAATTAATTTGTAAGCAGTTAGGAATTCCTTGTACTATTTATGATATGGGTGCTATGCATGATCCTATATCTGATTTACTTGGTGTTCACCGTCTTGATGATGGAAAGTCTATTTTTGACTATGCTAAGTTTACTCAGGATGTTCAGAAACCTGGAGTTATTGTACTTGATGAGTTATCACGTTGCCCTGCAACAGCTCTGAATATTTTATTCCCTGTTCTTGACCATCGTAGAACTTTACCTGTAGAAATTGCAGGTTCTAAGGATATTCGTGAAATCCCTATTCATCCTGAAGTATGTTTTATATCAACTTGTAATATTGGTATTGAATATACTGGTACTTCAACTCTTGATAAAGCATTAAAGAATCGTTTCTTTCCAATTGAATTTACATATCTTCCTGCAGACATTGAAGCTCGAGTTCTCATGAAGAGATGTGATATTGAGAAACAGGATGCTGATATGATTACTTCTATTGCTGCTAAACTTCGTAGGATGGCAGAAAATGCAGAGGCTGCAACAACAGTATCAACTCGAGAAACTTTAATGATTGCAGAATTAATTCATGATGGATGGTCAACATTAGATGCATTAAATTATGTATTAATTCCATTATGTGATAGTAAAGAGTCTCGAGAATTAGTACGAAAATTATTAATGAGTAAATAATATGTCATTTACTGACTGGTTTGGGCGTAAAGGTAAGAATTATACATCTACTTATAAAGGATCTACTCGTTTAGGATGGGATACTAAAGTAAGTGGATCGTATTCTTCTTTCTTTGCACCTGATTTGAATAAAAGAAAACTTTTAAGAGATTCCTATCGCCACGCGTGTGACATTAGGGATATTATGGATATCCCAAGAAGTATTCGAATACAGTTAAATGTAGACGCAGAAACTTCATGTACAGATGGAAAAACAGTTATTGTTTCTACTAAAGTATATGATGATAATAAAATCGATAATAATGTTAAATTAGATGTATTCTTAGGTACAACTATTCATGAATTTTCTCACATATTATATACAGATATGGCAGAAATTCGTAAAAATAGACCTAATAAGTTCCTTTTTAATCTGTTCAATACTATTGAAGATGAACGAATTGAATACAATACTACACAAAATTATCCTGGGTATGCTAATTTTATTGGGCAAGCAAAATATTATTATTTTGATTTGTTATATAAAAAAGCTGAAAAACAGGATGATTTAATGGATGTATTACAAAACATTTTATATATTGTAAGATATCCTGCAAGAGTAGATACTAAGGTTATTTATCGACATCAGGTTTTGTTTGATAAAATTAAGAAAGTTCTTTGTGACTTTGGAAATAATTCTAAAGAAGCTTATGATAAAGCAGAAAAAATTTATAAGCTATTACTAGATTACTTTAAGTTCCCACCTCCTCCGCCTGAAGAACAACAAGAAGGAGATGAAGAACAAGATCAATCTGATTCTAGTGAAGGACAGTCTGATTCAGGTGAAGGCCAAGAAGGATCAGACGGAAGTTCTGACCCTCAAAATTCTAAACAGTCTTCTCAAAAACAAGATTCTAAAGATAATGAAGGATCAGATAAGAATAGTAAAACACAAAGTTCTCCCAAAAGTGGTTCTGATGAGGGATCTGCGGGCAAAAAGAAACAAGAACCTATTAAAGCATATACTCAAGAAGAAATAAAACAGGCAGCTGAGAAATTAGCTGAACAAATGCGACGTTTAATTACTTCTAATACTTCTTTAAATAGTAATGAAATTAAAGATGAGTGGGATTCTAAAGAAATTGCTGATGAGTATAAGCAAATAAAAGATGATGTTTTTATTGTAAAACAAGAAGATTACGAAAGACGTTATAAAGCGGATTTTGATACAGTAAAACAACATATTAATGGTTTAGTTAATACTTTTAGCAAATTCTTTGTTGAACAGGAATATCGTTTAACAGGAATGCGAAGAGGTGTGCTAGATACTAATAAATTAGCTGAAGCTTATCAAGCAGTAGAAACTGTCTATTCAAATAAGTTTAAACGTACTACTCCTGGTTTAGATGTTTGTGTATTGATTGATGAGAGTGACTCTATGAGCGGAACTAATATCGCATCTGCAAGAAAATGTGCAATATTACTTAATGAGGTATTTTTACGTTTAAAGCAATGTGACTTTTATGTTTATGGTCATACTGCAGATAATCGACATATGGGAGAAGTTACTATTAATGTATATCGTGATCACTGGAATAGGAACCGTTATGCTTTAGGTAAAGTTGAAAGTTATTCTAATAACAAAGACTCTGTTGCTATTGAAGAGACATATAAAATGGTTAGAAAGCAAACTTCGAAACCACTTTTAATGTTTGTAATTTCTGATGGAGCACCTAATGCATATGGTTTAAGAGGACAACCTGCTGTAGAGGAAGTTAAAAAGGTAGTAAATAGAATTGAATCAAATGGAGATACTCTAGTTTGTCAAATTGCTATTGAAAGCCACTTCCGACCTCAGGATATGTTTAATCATTATGTTGTCATGACAGATATGAATACTTTTCCAAGTGACTTATCTGGATACGTTATGAATACGTTAATATCTAAACTTAAAAGAGTAGATGTTTAATTTGTATATTTTCAGATTTTTTACTACCTTTGCTGTATAACTAAAGGTAGTAATTTTTGCGAGCTTGGTGTAATGGTAGCACAGCGGTCTTCGAATTGGAGCACGCTTGGCGTGAAAATTGTGGCAAATTCGGTAAAAGCGAAATAAGATGATAAAAATCATGCGAATCAGCTTTCTAAGAAAGTCTAAGGTCCCGAAATATGGATAGCTGATAATACCGAGCTAAATTAGAGTAAAATACAGTAGAGAACATAGGCTGTCTATGTCGTGTAAAATAGGCGGAGTGCTTAGTAGGTCGAAAATTAAAGCCGTACACTTCTCTATGTATCCTACTTTACTCTATAAATGTGTAGAGACTAAATGCCACACTTGTATATCAAGCTGATATAGTCCAGACCACAAACAGTAAAACTGGTAGTGAAAACTATAGTGGTAAGCAAAACCGTATTGTAGGGCTCCAAACCCTACGGTCTCTGTTCGAATCGGAGAGCTCGTGCGTAACTAATTAATAATCAAACATTTATATATAAAATATAAATGAAAAGTTTTAGATTAAAATCATAGGCATCTAGAGTAATCTAGGTGCCTTTATTTTTAAAACGAAGAATATTATGGTAATTGGAGTATTAATTTTAGGAACATTAGTTGCTTTGGATAGTTTGGCAATTATAGAATATTTTATAGATAAAAAGTAAAATGAAATCAATTTTAATAAAAATTGGGATATTAGCTGTTTTAGGTTTAACAATATTTTTCATGGGACAAAGAATTCATGATTTAAATATTGCATTAGATAATTCAGTTAATAACGAAAAGGCTTATGCTGCAGAAAATTCTGGTTTAAAAGAAAGTAATCGAGTATTTAAATTAACTATTGAACAATTAGATTATTATAATGATTCACTTATGTTAGCTATGAAAAAAATAGCTAATGATAATGGTATTAAAGATAAAAAAATTAAGTCTTTACAGTATCAATTAGAACATTATTCTAAAAGAGATACTTTAATTCTTAGAGATACTGTATTTAAAGATCCTAATTTTGTTCTTGATACATGTATTATTGATCGTTGGAATAAGAGCTGTTTACACTTACAATATCCTGGTACAATTGCTCTAAGTAATGAGTATGAAAATGAAAAGTTTATTACTTTAAGTTCTCATCGAGAACCTATTAAACCTCGTAAATGGTTTTTACCTAGATGGTTTACTAAGAAACAAACTGTAGTAGAGGTTTTAGTAGTTGATGAAAACCCTTATGTTAAAACAAAACAACAAAGGTTTGTTGAAATTATAGATTAATATGAAAACTGCGGTTCCAAAACATATTTATTTAAATCCATTGTTCGTAATAGATATTTGTAAATTAAATACAGAAGAAAAATGTAGACTTCAAGAAGATTTGTTTAGAGTAGGAGCTTGTTGGAATAATAGTCAGAGAATTGTTATTGAAGAGGGTACTGATAATTCAGTTGGATATTATTTTATATATCCTGATAGAAGAATAACTTATTTACAAAAAGATCGTAATGTTTTTGATTATACGTTTGATCGTATTGTAGATAAAGATACTGCATTAAATCTTTTAAGATATAGAATTTTTCTAAAGTAATGAAAAAGAAAGCTATTGCATTAATAGATTATATTGATGATGATGGAATGATTGCATTTCAAGTTAATCAAAGAGTTAATATAATTGAATTTACAGATAATTGTCTAGTTAAAACTAAGTATGGTTATATAAAAATCTCTAAAGAATATTTAAAAATATTATAAAATGTCTGAAAAATCTCTTTCAATTAAAATTCGAAGAGCTAGAAAAGAGCTAAGAATAATGCAAGGTGAAGCTACTAATATTTATTCTTATCTTACTGTAATAAAGAATATTGATAAAAATAATCATATGGCTCGCAATATATATGTAAGTTTAATAGCTGACAATTTAGAGCAATACTCAGTTAAAAGTATTACTGAACTAGAAAAACTTATTCGAAAACAGAAAAGTAAAATACGTAAATATGATCAAAGAATATGCAAATTACGGTCAACACAAAATATGAAATAGGACAGCAGGTATATCTTTGTAAAACAAAGTTAAAATTTAAAGATGGAGATTTTGTAAATGCAAGTGTACCTAACTTGAATCCTTTTACTGTAACTTCTATTCGGATTCATCAACATCCTAATTCTCAGAGTATTTATTATCGCTTAGATGGCTTACAAAAATCTATTCGAGAAGATCAGGTTTTTGAATCTATTGAAGCAGCTAAAAAATTTTGTCATGAGCAATAGTTTTAATCATCAATCTTTCTTAAAAGCAGGAGCTGAAAAAGAGCAAGAATTTGCTAATTTATTAGTTCTTAGGAATGGTGGGGTCATTTCACATTCTGATAGAAGTACAGATATTAAAGATCATATAGATCTTTTCTGAACTAAAGACAATAAAACATTTTCTTTTGATGTTAAAAGCTTAAAAAAGAGTAATCGATCAGATAGTAATACAGATAGTAATATTCATTGGATTGAAATTAGTAACGTTAGAGGAAATCCAGGCTGGGTGTATGGAAAGGCAGATTATATTGCTTTTGAGACAGATAAAGAATGGCTTTTAGTAAAAAGACGTAAGTTAATTGATTTAATTAATTCAAAAGTAACAGATACTGCAGTTAAAAATACTAAAGAATTATATACTTACTATCAAAGATATGGTAAAAAGGATATAATTGTTAAAGTTTTAACTAAAGATCTAGCTGAAATAGCTTCAAAAACTATTAATAAATGAGAAAATTAAATATAGCATTAGTTGCACACGATGCTAGAAAACAAGAATTAGTTGATTGGGTTAGGTTTAATGGAAAAACATTATATCCACATAATTTAATAGCAACTGGAACTACAGGTAAATTATTAAGCGAAATATTAGTAAATGATTTAGAAGAAACATTTCCAGGACAAAAAATAGTTTATTATAGTGATCATTTATACGTTACTTCTGTACTTTCTGGTCCTTTAGGAGGAGATCAGATGATAGGAGCTATGATTGCTCAAGGACAAATTGATGTATTAATTTTCTTTTGTGATAATCTTATTACTCAAGGACACCAAACTGATATATCTGCATTAACTCGTTTAGCATCGTTATATAATATTGCTTTTGCAACAAATAGAACTACTGCGGACATGATTCTTACATCCTCATTATTTGGAAATGAAGATTATGTTCCTATTAAACAAGATTTTAGTTCTTATTTAAATAGAAAATTATAGATAATTTAAAAATAAAAAGATATGAGTAAAGTAGTTAAATTTTATTACACTAGACCTCTTTCCTTTCTTGAAGTAGCAATTGTGCCAATTCGAGAAACTGTAGCAGTACCTCAGCAAAAAACTCGTATGAGTGAGCGATATACAATTGCTGCAATATACGATGAGGAAGCTAAAACTATTAAGTTTGGTCTTGCAACATGTGTTCCTGCCGATCCTTTTGTTAAAAAGATTGGTCGAGAAATTGCTGAAAAGAGAGCAGAAACTGAACCTTTCTTTGAAGTAAAAGATTTTGATGGAACTTTTGCAGATTTTAGGCGTTTGGTTATAGAGGTTGGTACTAATAAAGAAGAGGAATTACTTTATCGGAAGTATAACCGTTATATGCAGGCTGCTGATGAAAATCCTAGATCTAGCATTTAAAGGGAAGGTAACCCTTTCTTTGGAAAAAGAACAAGACTTCTTAAAAGATTTCGAAGACTTACTAGCTAAACACGATGCCTATTTTGATGGCACAATTAGGTCTTATGAATTTGACGATTGTGAAATTATAGAAGAAATTGAAGAAGTGAGAAGTTAATATTCCAATTTTTGATAAAGATATTTTAGTTATTCAGGATGAAGATATAAGTAAGATCACATCTTATTTAGAAGATATGTATTCTGTGCATCTTGAGTACCAATCTAATCTAACAGATGGTATTACTTGTATACTACCTAACGGATTAATTGTTATTGGATTAACCAATAACGATCCATATATTGCTTTACATGAATGTACTCATGCTGTATTTGCTTTAAAAGAGATAATAGGATGATCAGATAACGATGAAGAAGTATTTTGTTATACTTTAGAATGAGTCTATAAGCATGTAACAAAGTATATAAATTCTCATGATTAGAGTATATACAGATGGTAGTTATAAACCAACATTAAATCAAGGTGGATATTCTTCAGTTATAACTGAAGATGGAAAAGTAATTAAAATTCTTTATCAAGGTTTTAAAAATACTACTAATAATAGACAAGAACTAAAAGGAGTTTTAGAAGCTTTAAAATATTTTAAAACTCCTCAAGTTCTTGAAATCTATTCAGATTCAAGTTATGTAGTTAGTAGTATAAATAATGGCCATGTGGCTAGATGAATCGAAGAAAAAGACGATTCAAAGAAAAATATGGATTTATGAACTGAAATCTACAAGTTAATTCAGTTTCATAAAGTTACATTTGTCTGAGTAAAAGGACATAATAACAATGAATTTAATGAACTTGCAGATTTATATGCACAACATGCTGCAGAATGTTTAGAATTAACAGAAGATGAAAAGTTTTAAATTAAGAAAAATTGGAAATCATTGGTATCCTTGTATTGATCATGAACTTGGAGATCCTATTAATCTTACTGAAAAAGTTGACCGATATTTAAATATATTAGATCTCTCTAAATCAGGAGAAATTACAGTAGAACTAGAAGAATTAGGAATTTTATTTGGAGGTATAAATATTATCTATTTTAACGAAGAGGATATTGTTCGATATTTGACTACTGATGATAATTTTGATATTCGTTTTGTTGTAAACGAACATGAGTTTCTTATATCTTCTGATGTTTATTGGTTATTGGAAAATCAATTTAATTTTAATTTTCATAAGACTAGTTATAAAATTCATATTTATTAGAGATAGCAGAAATGCTTTGTATTTTTAACCATTATAATTATGGTAGTTAAAGAAACTGCAAAGGACCCTACTGGACCTAAAGATATTAGTAGGAGAGAATGTACATTAAGTAAAGAAATTCAAGAGTTATTACTTCGACAGCTTAAACATGAATTACAAAATCATAATATATACATGAATTTTGCTAATTATTTTGGAGTTCGTGGATTTGTAGTTCTCGAAGAGTATTTTAAATTAAGAGCCGATGAAGAATATTTGCATCATAGTTGGATTCGTAAGTATTTAAATGAAAATGATGCAGAATATATTTATCCTACTATTGATCAATTTGATAAAAAGATAGTGGATATGGTTGATCCGTTCAAGATGACTGTTGATCTTGAAATTGAAACTACTCAAATGATTTATGAAATAGTTGATCAAGCTGCTGCTGAATGCGATTGGGCAACGTTTAACTGGTTACTTGGACACGATGAAACTACTGGTCGTTTAGTTGAGGAACAGCGTGAAGAGGAATCAATCAGTCGTACAGTTAGAGATATTGCAGAATCAGAAGGTTCTTGGCTTCGTAAGGAAAAGTCTATTATGAACGCTTATAAAGGCGATACTGATTAATAGTTAAATCTATGTTAATTCAACTTCCAGATACAATTAAAGACTTATACTTTGTTGGAGATGTTCATGGATCTTGGGATATAGTTACTTATCATATTCGACAATATAAAGTTAAAGATTCAGTTTTTATTTTCTGTGGAGATATTGGAGTTGGGTTTGAAAGTTTAAAACATTATACGGATCATGTAATTCCAGAATTACATAAGGTACTTAAAAAGTATAATGATATATTCATTTGGATTAGAGGTAATCACGATGATCCGTCCTATTTTGAACAAAAACTAATTGATACTAAATATGTAAAATGTGTTTCAGATTATGATATTATTAATGTTTGTAATTTAAACGTTTTATGTATAGGTGGAGGTATTAGTATCGATAGACAGTTTCGTATGCAAAATGATAGTGTTAGTATGGTTAGATATATGAAATATCATAATTGTGACTATCAAACTGCAGAACAAAATTGTCTTAAATCATATTGGCCTGATGAACCAGTAATATATCGTCCAAAAGTAGAAGAACACATTGATATTATTTGTAGTCATTCCGCCCCTTCTTTTTGCTATCCAAATGATAAAGGAGGAATTGTAAAAGACTTTGCAGCATACGATTCTGAGTTATTAAATGATATTGATAATGAGCGAGCTGTATTGGATCGAGTATATGAGGATTATAAGAATGAGGTAACACATTGGTATTATGGTCATTTTCATAAAAACCAAATACAGACTATTAATAATACAATGTTTGAACTTTTAAATATTGGAGAAATTGTTCGACACTACTCAGATAATAACAATACATTGTAAGATAGTTGCTATTGAAGATGGTCAGTATACAGCTATTGTAGTAGAAGATCTGAATCGAATAGAAACAGATGATCTTAAATATGTTACTGTTGTTAAATGTCCAAACTGAGATATTTCTACTTTTGAAATTGGAGATACAGGTTATCTTCAATTTCAATATGTAGAAGGAGGAAAGACACAATGATACAACAAAGATTCAAAAGATTTTGAAATTTATAAATATACAAATAATTATTTTATAAGTTTTATTAAAGAAAAAGATATATGTAATCAAAAAGAATTTAATTTTTAAATATGCGTAAAGAGACAGAATTTGGCGAGAAGTTACGTAGCGTGTTAGAATCAATTGATTCCTTAACATGGAGAGACAAAAGTGGGAATGATATTAAACTTGTTGATGCATCTGTAGAGGACTTACGTAAATGATATAAGCACTGTTATGAGATGTTATATAACGTTAGTCCTTGGAATCCTGGTAAGTTTATAGTTAGAGAAAACATTCATCGAACTTGAGATTCATGTAATACGGAACTATTTGTTAGATACATTCTTCATGAATGCGAAACAGATATCAAAACTAAGAAAGATATCTTAGATTATATTAATAAACAAAGAGCAGCATCTGAAAAAGATATACTAAATGATTCAATAGCAAGTATATTTAATGGTGTTCCTCCTATTTTTGAAAAAGTAACAGTAAATCGTCTTATGGATGCTTGTTTTGATAAACTTGACGTTCTTAATAAGAAAATGATTACTGATAAATTCATTTTAGCACAAGGAATTTGGCTAACGGACGAGGAAAAAATTGAGCTAACTGAAGTTGGCAAAGACGGCAAAGCAAGAAATAGAATGGAAGTTATTAAGGAACGATTGTGTTTAAATCCTGATATCAAATTAAGAGTTAGTCCTACAGGGTTATCTTTTACAGAATTTAGATCTTTAGTTCAACTTAGCTCTTTACCAAAAATTTCTTCTTTAACTACAATTGCACTGAAAACACTAAGAGATAAGATCTTATTACTTTTAGATAACGATCTCGATTATCATATAAATAAATGGAGTACTCTAATGTCTAATATTCAGCGAGTTGCAGAAGCTCGAAATATTGAAATAGATCCTCCTTGTGCAGGTTAATTAACACCTGTAAAATTTTATTATTTCAATAATAATTTGTATCTTTGATGAACAGAACGGAACGTCAAAAATTAGCAATAAAGCGTTGATTAGACAGTAATGGAATTGGTACTATTGTAGCAGCTACAGGATTTGGTAAAACTTATATGACCTGTATGTTAATAAAAGCATTATACAATAAGAATCCAAAACTATCAGTTTTAATTGGAGTTCCTACAGATGTTCTTAAGAAACAATGACTTAAAGAGTTGGCCAAAAACCAGCTCTTTTCTGTCTGTAAAGTAGAAATATTTAATACTATTGTTAAAAATCAATATACTGTTGATTTATTTGTACTTGATGAAATACATGCTGCTTGTAGCTCAGTAAATATAAATATGTTTAAAGTTGTAAATTATCGATATTTCTTAGGATTAACTGCAACTTTCGAGAGACTAGATGGAAATCATAGTAGACTTGATGAATATACTTATGTTTGTGATCGTATAAATATAGAAGAAGCAGTTAGTAATAACTGATTATCTGATTATCGAAACTATAAAGTTCTTATTGATGTTGATTTATCTTCATACCATGAGTGGAATCAAAAGTTTCAAAGCTTATTTTCAATATTTAACTTCGAATTTAATACAGCGATGAGTTGTATTAATAAACCTGAATTTTCTATAAAATACGCAAAGAAAACAGGCTGAGATCCTACTCAAATTAGAGGATTTGCTGCAGCATGAATGAGAATGCTTAAAAAGCGCAAGAGTTTTGTAATGTCACATCCTAAAAAGTTTGAAATTGCAGATAAAATATTAGATGCAAGAAGTAATAGAAAATGTATTACTTTCTCTGCAACTATTAAAGACGCAGAATATTTTAAAAAAAGAGGATATGTATTACATAGTAAACAGAAAAAGAAAGAAAACGATGCTATTATAGATAAGTTTAATCAGCAATCTATAGGGGTATTAAGTACTTCAAAGTCTTGTGATGCAGGAGTAGATATAAAAGGTCTAAGCGTTGGAGTTATATTAAGTGGAGATAGTTCAAAAACAAGAACTACACAGAGGATCGGAAGAATAATTCGGTTTGAAGAAGGAAAGGTTTCAGAAATGTTTACTCTTGTAATTCGGAATACAATTGAAGAAACTTGATTTAACAACGCTAATTCTAATCAACAATATATAACTATTGATGAGTCGCAATTAGATATAGTATTAAGTGGAAAAGGAATTTCTACTAGACCAAAAAAAGGCATAATAGATATAGAACATAGATTTTAACAAAAATAGATCTAACGTAGTACGTTTGTTTATTTTTTATCGTATTATATGGAGTTAGATACGATTCTTAATATTATGGCTAAATACAAACTAACAGCCGATGAGTTACTGTTAGTTTATTTAACATTTATTGCTCAAACAGAAAATGGAGATCCTAAAATAAATAGGAACTATTTTCGAAAGTGATATGAAGGAGGCGGCAAAGAAAGATTGCGAGAATTATTCAATTCACTAAAAGAGAAAGGAGTAATCAGGAAAAATTATAATCCAAGTACCTATGATCCTGATGAAATTGAATTTAATCAGAATTTTATAAAACAATATTTTAAGCTTTCTGGAGAACTTGGTATGGAATTAGAGGAAGCTTATCCAACTAATTTATACTTTAATGGGAAAACAGTTAGTTTAAAAAATATTGCAAAGAAATTCTTAAATATGTCAGAATTCTACTTCTGATATTCTTCTACTATTGGACATAGTATTGAAAAGCATCGTGAAATATTAGAGATACTAGAATGAGCTAAATCTAAAGACCTTATACAAGTTTCTATGGTTGAATTTGTTTCCAGTCAAAAATGGAAAGAATTTAAAGAAATGCGAGATAAAGGAATTAATGGCAAAGTTAGTACTGAACAACTTTACGATACTGCTTAATGTCTATTGTAGATGAATTATATTCTGAAATTGACAATGGTAGAGAAGGTAGAAACTTAGGTTTAAAAACTGGATTGCCAAAGTTGGATTGATATACAGGCGGATTCCAAAAAGGAGTTTACAAATTAATATTTGGACAAAGTGGTTCAGGTAAAAGTTCATATGTAATATATTCTGATTTATATCGTATATTACGAGATTATCCAGATAGAGATATTGTACATGTATATTTTAGTCTGGAAATGAGTTCGAAAGTTTTACTTGCTAAATTGCTTAATCTATATATATATGATACTTATGGAATAGAAATTTCTTATATGACACTAATGTCCGTTCGAGAAAAACTATCTGATAAATATTATAAGTATATTCAAGAGTCCAGAGTATGACTAAACTCAATCATACATAAGCTTATTATCTTTGATAAACAGCTAAGTTCTAATACTTTCTATGGTAATATGAAAGAACTTCTAAAACAATGAGGTACTTTTCAAGATATTGATGAAGGTAGAAGAAATATTTATATTCCAAGTAATCCCGATAAAATAATAAATGTAATAATTGATCATGCTGGTTTATTAACTCCAGTTGATGGTAGAACTAAAAAACAGGAAATTGATCAAACCTCGCAATACTGCGTTTATTTTAGAGAAAAGTGTGGAATATCTATTGACTTTATTATGCAAGAAAATAGAAACACAAGTGATGTAAATAGATTAAAAATGGATCTTGCAGAGCCAACCCTTGATGATGTTAAGGATTCTGGTAATGCAGGTAATGACTGTAATATTTGTGTTGCAGTATATAATCCTATAAAACATCAACGTAGTACTTATAGAGGATATACTATCATTAATAAAGAATATCCAGAAGAATCTTTAGGTTCTGCTATGCGTGGATTAATATTATTAAAACATCGATTTGGAGTTGCAAATAAAGTTTTTTGTACTGGCTTTCAAGGTAGTTTAGGACGATTTGAGGAACTTCCTGATCCAGGAAGTATTAATTATGAAGTATATCAATCTTGAAAAGATGAGAAGTTAGAAGATGAAATAACAAAAGATACAGCTGCAAAAGATGCAGAAGAAAAAGATAGCTTACAAAAACCAATATTCAAATTTTAAATATGGCTATCACATTACCAACAAACAAAATTCCTGCAGAAACTCAGGACCCAAGAAATTTAATTATTTTCTCAAAACCTAAATATGGCAAGTCAACAGCTTGTGCTAATCTTCCTGGAGCATTATGTATCGACCTTGAAGGGGGTGGATATGATTATATTGATGCTGTAAAGGTAAAAGCATCTTCTGTTAAAGATTTAAAAGAAATTTGTGCTGCAATTAAGGAAGCTAAATATCCTTATAAGTTTATTGTATTGGATACAATTACTAGACTTGAAGAAATGGTTAAACCATTAGCTTTAAAGTTATATTTAAATAGTCCTGCAGGACAAAAGTTTACAGGAGATGACGTACTTGATGCACCAATGGGAGCAGGATATAGCGCTCTTCGTAAGGCATTAGAGATGGTTATTGATATGGTATCTAAATGTGCACCTAATATTATTCTTATTTGTCATACAAAGGATTCAGCAATCGGTAATACTGATATGACTGCAAAGACTATTGACTTATTTGGAAAAGCAGGTAGAATTCTTGCTTCAAAGTCAGATGCTATTGGTTATTTAGATAGAGATGAAGATTCAAATACTATTCTAAGTTTTAATACAAATGATAAATTTGTAGAATGTGGTGCTAGACCAGAACATTTACGAAATGCAGATGTAGTATTAGGAGAAATGAAGGAAGATGGAAATATTGAATTTCATTGGGAAAGAATTTATCCTTCACTTTTAAATCCTGTAGAAGTTAATATATAATCTAAGGATTATGTTAAAGGTATCTTTTGAATTTGACGAAGAATCGAAGGCTGTTACAAATGTTAAAGTTGTTAAAGTGCCTTCAAAATATGATAATATAGATTTACCAATTGTAGAGATAGGAGATAGTAAGTTAATTATGTCTCCTAAAGCCGTTAGTTTATTATCTGCACAATGCGGAGATAGGATAGCAGTTAATTATATCCAAAAAAGTAACGAGCTTACAATCCCAGTTATCGGTAAAGCTGAAGTGTTTTCAGATCCTGAAAATGGGAATAAATTAACAAAAAGTAATACAGTCTCTTTTAAAGGGACTCAAAAAACAATTTTATCTAAATATGGTCAACTCTTTAAAATAGAGGAATGTAGGCCTGGTATGTTTAAAATGATTAAGATTGATGAATCAGATCTTTCTAAAGCTGATACCGATTTAGATACAGAAAATTCAGATTTATTAAAAATTTAAAATTGTAAGAATATGTCAATGTTTGATTTTAGTGTAGCAAAGAATGCAAATCAAGTAACTTCTACTTTCCTTCGTGGAGGAATTCATAATGTAACCTATAAAGGTATTGAATGAGTAGCTAGTCAGAGTGAAGGTAATTCTGATGCTTTTGTTTTATTATTTGAAACAAAGGACGGTATCCAGCATCGAGAAACTATTTTTGATCCAAGTAATATAAGTAATTGTACTCAGAGAGCTACAACTCAGTATGGAGAAAATCCATCTGAAATGGAAAACTTTATGGTTAAAATTACTCAGATCATTAATGCTCTTAATCCCGAATTAGGTGCAAAAATTGCTGCAGGAGAAAAGATTGAAGTAAGTAGCTTTAAGGCTCTTGCTAAATATTTAAAGGAAAATTTAGCAGGTTCTGTTGGTAAAGAAACTCAAATCAAGTTAATTCCTTATAAAGGTTTTGCTAATATGCCTAAGTATGTTGCATCAGTAGGCAAGGATGGAGTTGTTCGTAGTAGAACAAAAGTTATTGGCGAAGATTTAACTTTAACTGCTAGAGAAAAGACTGATATTGAGAATGCTAACTCTGCACAACCTACTAACATGAAAGAACGGGATAAGGATTTAGACGATCTTAAGGAAACGTTTAATGTAAAAGGCTCAGAAGACGACCTACCATTCTAAAAAATAATATAGTTAAATTTTAATGGTCTTTACATTAGAACCGATAAATATCACTAAAGAACTTATTTTAAGTAAAGTTAGTGAAGAAACTTTAATGGAGCATTACTTGGGCATTCCTGTAAAAAAAGGATTGTTCAAGTCTCCATTAAGGCAAGATAGTAAACCTACCTGCGCATTTTATAGGAATAGGAAAGGAGATTTAATATTTAAAGATTTTCGTGGAGACTTTTATGGAAATTTTATTTCGGTTGTAATGTATAAATTCGATTGTCCTTATGGCAAGGCTTTACAAATAATTGCTAATGACTTTGGAATAGTTTCCCGCAAAAATTTAACTATAAATAAACCTCTTATTAAATATACAAATCAAAAATTTAATGATACTACTCAAGCTGTTATTCAAATTGAAGATAAATCTTGAGAAGATTATGAACTTGAATGGTGATCTAAATATGGTATAGATAAAACTATATTAAAAAAGTTTCATGTATTTTCATGTAAAAATGTATTTTTAAATGGAAGTATATTTAGTTTACATAAAGATCGACAATTAGTATTTGGATATTATGGAGGTATTCGAGAAGATATAGAACGTTGACGTATATATTTTCCTGGAAATATAAAATATAAGTTTATTTCAAATTGAAAGTCATTTAGATTACAAGGTGCTCACGCACTTCCAAAAAATGGAGGAGAATATTTAGTTGTAACGAAATCTTTAAAGGATGTTATGACTCTTTATTCATGTGATAAAATTCCTGCAATAGCTCCAATTTCTGAAAATTGTTTTTTAACTGAAGCTCAATATGCAAAGTTAAAGTCTAAATTCAACAAGATAATTTTATTCTATGATAATGACCTTGCTGGAATTGAAAATATGAATAAAATTCGTAAGAAATTTCCTGATGTGCATGTATTATTTATACCTAGACATTATAAAGCTAAGGATATATCAGATTTTTATAAAATGTACGGAAGGACTAAAACTTTAGAATTAATTGAAAAAGCAAAAAACTACGTCTCAGAAAAGGAAAACAGGAGCATATTGTAGAAATAAAGGACATAGATATGAGACAAAAATTGCTCAAGAACTTAGAAATCTTGGATTTACAGATGTAGTTACATCAAGATCTGAATCTAAAAGTATGGATGATAAAAAAGTGGATTTAGTTGATCGTAGTGGTAAGTTACCGTGTTATATACAATTGAAAAATACTGTTAATACACCTCAATATCACGCTATTAAAAAAGAATGTCCTTTAAAAGATAAACCTTTTATTGTAATTTGAAATAAACAAGTTAAGAAAGAAAAAGTATTTGGTTCTGCAGGAGAAGTAGTAATCATGGATAAAGACTTTTTCTATGAACTCTTATCAAAATTAATTAATGGATAGTTGTAGAGTAGTGTTCACTTCTGCTTCTGGACAAAAAATTATCATTGTATTTACATATGATGAAGAGAAAGATGAATTAAATTATGTCCCTCGATTTGAACCTCAAGTTGATGCAAAAACTCAATTAGGTTTGTCTGGAAAGTTATGTGAAATATTTTTAGAAGCATTATCTAGCAAAGATGGAACAACAAAAGATTAGATACGATTTGACTCCACAATATGGAATTGAGGAGGTCAACAAAATTCTTACAAGCAAATTAAGTAAGTACCAAGAAAATGAATGGAAGAGAGGTATGAAATGGACAGATGTTCTTTCATCTCTTAAGAAACATTTAAATCAATTTGAACGAGGTATTGATTATACAAACGAGGGACTTTTAGAAATGGCTGAAGTAGCTACTAACGCATTGATATTATGTGAATTCTATCATATATATCCTCAAGGAGATGATAGAGTTATGGCTCCTATCGATAAGCCTATTGTTGGATTAGATCTCGATAATGTAGTATTTGATTTCAACAAAGCTTATGAAGACAAGTTTGGTGTTGCTATGAATCCTTACTGGAATGCAAACTATCAGATGTCTGAACATCTACATGAGTTAGAATCAGATAAAGAGTTTTGGATTAATATTCCTGTATTACATAGACCCTCTTTTGAAGTAGACTATTATGTAACTGCAAGAAATATTCCAACAGAATGGATTCAAGAAAGTTTACAAAAAAATGGTTTACCTTGTGCTCCTGTAATTACAGTACCTTGGAATGCTAGTAAAGTAGAAGCTATTAAGAGCAAAGGAATTACTATTATGATTGACGATAAATATGATAATTATAAAGAAATTACTAATGCGGGAATATTCTGTTATTTAATGGATGCTCCTCATAATCAGTATTATCAAGTAGGACATCGTAGAATTTATGATCTTAAAATACCTATTAAGTAATGAACTTAAAGGATAAATTAGAACTGGCCTTACATGAAGCCTATATAAAAGCCTATAAATTAGCTGAACCTTCTGTAGACTTTGATATTTTAGTTGAAAATGCAGAAATTATGTCAGATGGCAAGAAGAACATTCATTTTGAAAACTACTTTTTAGATGATGATATTGCAGAAAATATCTTAAATGAAGTAGCTAAGAAATATAAGTTATCTAAATACATGAAAGGCCAGCTTCATATAGCTTATTATTTAGGTTGTAGTCCAGCGACAAAACGCAAGGAAAATGACAATTAACTTAAATGATATAAAACTTAGTCCAGTCTTAGAAAGTGTATATAGAAGTAAAATAAGTGATGCAGAATATTTCTCAAGCTCTTATTCTAATTATATATCAAATTCTAGATTAAAATATATAAATCCTGAACAGGATAAACAAAACTGTCCTGTATAAATCCCTTAAATTCGGTGAACCCTGAGATGGGAATACCGAGCCAAGCATAAGGTTAACAACTTATGAAGGTGTAGAGACTAGCTATTGAAACCAATCTGGAATATAATATAGCCACGAAAAAGGGAAATGTATTTTGAAATGTAAACATCTTTTACTACCTTTGTATCAATAAAAATTTAATTGATATGAAGAAAATTTGCAATTGTTGTGGTAAAAATTTACCTATTGAAGAGTTTTATAATAACCCTGAGTTACGAGCGGGAGTTATAGACACATGTAAAAGATGTGAATATCTTAAGAAACAGCCTCAAAAGAAATACCCGTTAGAATTTACTTGTAAGATTTGTAATAAGACTAAACCATATTATGAGTTTGATATAACAAGAAAAGTTCTACGTAAGTGGTATTGTAAGGAGTGTGCAAGAATCTTTGTTGAAGAAAATCCAGGAGTAAATCTGGATAAACAACGAAGATTGTATGATACTTCTTATAGAGAACGTAAGCGGGAAATAAATAGAAATTCTAGAATAAACCATTACGAACATAAGATGTGAGCAAATGCTAAGAAGCACGCTCCAGAAAGAGGTTTGGAATTTAATATTGATGAATCAGATATTGTAATTCCTGATAAATGTCCTATTTTTCAGAAGCCATTTGAATTTGGTAAAGATTTTTATTATGATTGAACACCATCCCTTGATCGTATTGATAATACAAAGGGATATATTAAGGGAAATGTTTGGGTTATTAGTCATAAAGCGAATGTAATGAAAAATAGTGCTACTTGAGATGAGATAAAAGTATTTTGTCAAAATATATTAAGATATAGTCCGAACAATAACGAAAAGAAAGTTATTGAACTTAAAGATAAAGAGCTTTAAGGATAACATATTTGGGCAGTCCTCTAAAATACAAAAATGGAATAGATAATAAACAAACAGTATCTTTAGAATTAGGAACAGCTATACATGAATTATTTTTACAACCAGAGTCTTTTAAATTAGGTGATTCATATAATAAGCCTACAGCAAAATTAGGTATGGTAATAGATAGTATTATTAAATATAGAAAACAAGGTTATACTATTAGAGAATCTATTACTAAAAGCTGTATTGATATAGATTATTATAAAAATAATTTAAATGAGAGTAGAATCCAAAATATAATAAAATCTGGATTAAATTATTATCAAAACTGCAAAGATTTAATAGAAGGCGATTTAGTAATTTTAAATGATAAACATCGTACAATTTGCAGTAATTGTTTAGAATCGTTATCTAACAATCCTTCAATAGTAAACTTAGTAAGACCTGAAGGTCTTGAAGCTTATAATGAAGATGCTTTGTTCATAGATATTATTGGCGAATATAATAATAGTAAATGTATATTAAAATTAAAAATGAAAGCTGATAATTGGACGATTGATAAAGATAATAAAATAATTACTCTTAATGATTTAAAGACTACGGGTCATTTACTTGAACAATTTATGAATGGAAGTTTTTGGAATTTTCATTATCATAGACAGATGGGAATGTACCTATGGATGTTACTTCAATTCTGTAAAAAAGAATATGGATACACTCCTAAAGACTGGACTTTTCAAGCTAATATTATTGCCGTTGAAACTACAGGCTCTAACAGAGCTAGTGTTTTTAATATTGATTCAGATATACTTAATATAGGTAGATTAGAATTTTGTAGACTTCTAAAAATGGTTGCATATTGTGAAATCAATGGTTATTCTGATGATGTTACATTTATTTAAATATGCGCAAATTAGAAATTCAGGCTTATACCTTAGATGAAGCTAAAATTAATGCTTTTAAACAAGGTATAACTGTAGTACAAGATGCTACCAGAAGCTGAAAAAAATCTGGATCTCCAGTTCTAACTAAAGATATGAATATATTTGCTGCAGATTTTCTTGAACAAAAAGGAATGTTTGATTTTGAAGGTGCTGGTATTATTATTGCTATAAAATCTGGCACTAAAGATACTCGTAAGAAGCCTTATAAAGTTATTAGTTCAAGACGTAAGGGACGTTGTAAGCTTTATCGAACTATTGAAATTCGTTTAAAACGTAATCATGAAGTGATTGGAGAAGCAGTAAACAAAACTGAAGCGTTAAATCTAGCTAAAAGTTTAATTCGTAACTTTCGTGAAAATGTGTATGCAAAAACTGTATACAATACTAAAGATATTGATTTTGAACTTGAATATATGCCTTCTACTAAGGCAGAAAAAGGGCAATATATTGTCTTTGGAGTAGAACAATCTGATGTAAAACTCAGTAAAAGAAAGAATAGAGGGGCAGAGTAATCTGCCTCTTTTATTCTCTTTATATATAAAATTATATATAAATGACTATAGAAGAATGGTTAAATAAAGACGAACTTGCAATAACAATTTGAAATAATAAATATAGATTTGAAAATGAATCATTAGACGCGTGGTTTAAACGAGTAAGTAATAATAATCCTGAAGTCGAAAAACTAATCAGAGAAAAGAAATTTATTTTTGGAGGACGAATTTTAGCAAATAGAGGTTTGAATTCTAAAAATAAAAAAATTACTTATTCGAATTGCTATGTAATTGCTCCTCCACAAGATAATCTTGAGTCTATTTTTGAATGTGGATCTAAGCTAGCTCGTACTTTTAGTTATGGAGGTGGATGTGGAATTGATATTTCAAATCTCCGTCCAACAGGATCTAAAGTAAACAATGCAGCAAAAACAACATCTGGTGCAGTCAGTTTTATGGATTTTTATTCATACATTACTGGATTGATTGGGCAGAGTGGCCGCCGCGGAGCATTAATGATTTCTATTTCTTGTGATCATCCAGATCTTGAGGAATTTATTGAACTTAAATCAAATTTAGATAAAGTTACAAAAGCTAATATTTCTGTTAGAGTTAGTGATAACTTTATGAAATCTGTTATTAATGCAGAAACTTTGATTCTTAAGTTTATTACAGATACAGGAGAAGTTATAACTAAAGAAGTTGAAGCTTATCCTATTTTTAGAAAATTAGCAGAGATGAATTGAGATTATGCAGAGCCTGGAATTTTATTCTGGGATGCTATTAAAAATTGGAATTTATTAAGTAATAATCCTGATTTTGAATATGCTGGAGTTAATCCTTGTGCTATGTAAGTGATTGATAATCAAATAATTACGTCAATCTTTGGCTCAAGTAAAAAATTGGGCAAAATCGGTGAATTCTAACCAATTCAAAGAGGTGGAATTTGTTTGTTAACAAATTTATTACTATCTTTGTTGTATGAAAATACCGAGATAACTTCCTAAATTACGAAAGGTTAGGAAGTATTGTAACGCATAGTGAGTGAATAAATATAATCTCACCACGAGTGCCCAATACTAATTTACTATGATAATATATAAAGTAACGAATAAAATTAATAATAAAATTTACATTGGTCAAACTATTAATTCTTTAGAACATAGAAGGAAACAACATGAAAAAGATTGTAGACGAAATAAGTACTATAATAATCGTTTTCATAATGCACTTATTAAGTATGGATTTGATAATTTTATCTGAGAGTGTCTTTGTGAATGTGTTTCTATTGAAGAATTAAATAGTAAAGAACAGTTTTATATTTCTGAATATAATACAACAGACAAAACTTTAGGTTATAATTTGAAGCTTGGAGGAAATAATGGAGGTAAATGTTGTGATACTACAAAAACTAAGATTAGTTTAAGTAGCAAACAAAAGTGAACTAATCCTGAAATTGCTTCTAAAATGTTAAATGGCCTTAGAAAAGGAACTGAAACCGTTAAACAAAAAGGTTTAAAAAATTATGTACTTCGTAAATGTATTTATTGTGGCACTGAATTTAAATGTAAACCTTATGATTCTAAAAAGTATTGTAGCCTAAAATGTGCAAATAATGACCCTAAACATTATTTAATAGGAGTGAAAGCTGCTTCAACAAAGATTCAAGAACAGTATCAAAACTCAATATCTTTAAAAATAAAACAGATTGAAGATTGAGTTAGAAAAAATAAATGACTGCTACAGAATGTAAAAATGAATAATTTAACTTTTATTCAAGATTTATGTGCATGTTTAAATGTGAAAGACTATAGAACTGTTGCAAAAATACTTAATGTAAACAATAAGAAAGATTTAGTTACAAAATTAATAGAAATTAGTAAAAATGTATGCTAAACTGGTCTGAATTAACAGACGTATCAGGTAACTGTATGGAGGAAACTCCCAGAAATAAAGGATAAAAAGCCTTTATGATAATAAATTGGAAGAGCCCTTGCCGAGTGGGGGATCGTGTTTACTCGGAAGTATAAATCTTGCAGAATTTGTTACAGAATGTGAAACATTTGACTTTGCAGGATTTAAAGATACTGTTAAAAAAGCAGTAGTTGCATTAAATGAAGTACTTGATGAAGGTCTTCCATTACATCCTCTTATTGAGCAAAGAGAATCTGTTAAAAATTGGAGACAAATTGGGTTAGGAGTAATGGGGTTAGCAGACATGTTTATAAAACTAGGTATTAAATATGGAAGTGAAGAATCTATTAAATTGATTAATATGATTGGAACAGAAATGATCTTTTCAGCTTTAGAAAGTTCTAATGAACTAACAATAAGTAAAGGAGCATATCCAATGTTTAATACAAAAGTTGTAGATACACCTTTCTTTCAAGCGCTTAATACTAAGGAAAATAATCTTCGATATCAGGAATTAAGAAGTAATGTTCTTTTAAGAGGATTATGTAATTCTCAGTTATTAACTTGTGCTCCTACAGGTAGTATTGCTACTATGTTAGGAATTTCAACAGGTTGTGAACCTATTTTTGCAACTTCTTATACAAGAAAAACAGAATCTTTAGTTGATAAAGAGAAACTTTATAAAGTATATACTCCAATTATCCAGAATAATTTCATTTCAAAAGGAGTTCCTGAAAATCAACTTCCAGAATATGTAGTAACTTCAGAGAACATTCCTTATACAGAGAGAATTCAAGTTCAAGCTGCTTTACAAAGATATATAGATGCTTCAATTTCCTCAACAATAAACTTACCTGAATCTGCTACAATAGATGATGTTGAAAGAATTTATAGACTTGCATGAGAGTATCATTTAAAAGGTGTAACTGTTTATAGAGCAGGTTGTAAAAGAGGAGCTATTTTATCTAAGAAACCTATGGGAAGTAAAGAATTAATGAAGCGTCCAGAATCAATTGATGCTAAATTAATTAGATTTAAAAATGGAACTGAAAACTGGATTGCATTTGTAGGTTTAGTTGATGATAGACCTTATGAAGTATTTACAGGAATTAATAATATTGAGGATTTTCCAATTCCCTCAACTATTACCGAAGGTAAAATTATTAAGGTAAAAGATAAATTTGGTAAACGATATGATTTTCAATATGTCGATAAGTATGGATATACAAATCGATTAGGAGGATTGTCTCGCATCTTTAATCAAGAATACTGGAATTATGCTAAATTAATATCTGCTCTATTAAGAGGAGGAATTGAATTAGATAAAGTAGTCAAGATTATTGATGGTATGCATTTTGAATCTGATACTTTAAATACCTGGAAGAATGGAGTAAAAAGAGCAATAAAAACATTTATTGTTAATGGAACAGAATCTCACGAACTTTGCCCAGATTGTGGTGACCATTTAATATATGAAGGTGGTTGTACTATATGTAAGAGTTGTGGATTTAGTCGTTGTGTATAATTGTAAATAATAAAATATTAATAGATTAAAATTTAAGAGATATGAAGACAGAAAGAATCGTTTCCGCTCACGGATTAGAAGGTTATCGTGTAACTGATAGTGGTAAACTTATTGGTAAGAGAAATTGTCAGTTAGTTGGATGCTTAAGTAATGGTTATACTCGATATACTGTTAGAGTAAATAAGAAAACTAAGAGTATTAATGGAGCTCGTGTAGTTTGGGAAAGTTTTTATGGTCCGATTTCTAAAGGCTTTGAGATTGACCACATTAATGGAGATCGAAGTGATAATCGTTTGTCTAATCTTAGAGTAGTAACTCATAAGGAAAATATGGCAAATCCTATTACTCGTGCTAGAATGGGTAAACCTCGTAAGCGTTATTCAGTAAAATATGAAAAAGTATAGTGAAGAATTTCGTGATGCAATGACCGATGTTGAAGTAGTTAATATTTCTAAAAATACTCTTCCAGAGTATACTGAAGAATGAGATGCTGGTTGTGATGTTAGAGTCGACTTTAGTAGAATAACTTCAGATGAACCACTAAAAACAAAAGGAGATTGCCAATTTCTATTTGAAAACGAAGTTAATCCATTAAAATCTTTTATTCTTGAACCTAGATCTCGAGCAATTATACCTACAGGTTTATTTGTTTGTATTCCAAAAGGATATGAAATACAAGTACGCCCAAGATCTGGTTTAAGTTTTAAGGTTGGTCTTACTTTAATTAATTCTCCAGGTACAATTGATGCAAGATATCGGGACGAAGTAGGTTTACTTGTTGTTAATAATGGTTCTGAACCTGTTGTAATAACAGATGGAGAACGTATTGGACAGCTAGTACTTAAGCGTGTTGAATTTATTAATTGGATTGTAAAACGTTCTGTTAAAGAATTCTCTGATCAATCTGATAGAGGTGGAGGAACAGGACATTCTGGAGTAAATTAAAATGATTTTAAACTATGATTTACCAAAATTAGAATCTGAATTACTTTCATTTCAACTAGATTCTAAGCAAAAAGAAGTACTTGAATCAGCTCTAAACTATATTAAAAGTGATATTAAGATTAATTCTGATACTAAACATTTGTGCATATCAGGTAGAGCAGGTACTGGAAAAACTCAAATATGTGCTTTAATTGTGAAGATATTGAAGGATAATAATATTCCATTTTTGGTAATTACTCCTACAAATAAGTCAAAGAACGTAATAGCTTCTGTAGTTGATTCAGAAGCTATTACTGTTCATAGACTATTAAGTTTATCTCCACAAGTTGATATACTTGAATTAGATCTTAAAGAGTTAAACTTTATACAAAAAAATGCTATATATTTACAATATAAAGCAGTTTGGATTATTGATGAATGTAGTATGGTTAATGATAATTTATATAAATTAATTATTGATCAAGCTACTGATCATCAATGTAAAATTATATGGCTTGGAGATGAAAAACAGTTAAGCCCTGTAAGTCAAAAACAAGTATCTAAAACATTTAGAAATTCTACTAAATATACTTTAGATAAAGTATATCGTCAATCTTCAGATTCTCCAATTGGAAAAATATTAGAAACGTTACGTTCTAAGCCAATTAGTAGATTTGAATCTACGCCAGATAGTGATTCTGGATCTTTAAAAGTATACAATAATATTCGAGAAATGTTAGAAGAGCATTGCTATCTATTTAAGGTTGGAATGAATCTTGAAGATCAACATATTATAAAATTAGTCACATATACTAATAAAAGGATTGAAGCTTTAAATCAAATTATTAGACATTTAGTTTTTAATGATGATGAGGAGTATCATTTTGGAGAGGTCTTAACTGGGTATGATTCTTGTATGTATAAAAATCAAGGTATTATTGAAAACTCATCTGATTATTTAGTTAGAGAAGTTGAAGATACTACATTTCAAGGATTAAAAGCATATAAATTAACTTTATATGATCCTTCTAAAGAGTGTGATATTGAGATTACTATAATTTCAAGATATAATAGTAGTTATGATATTGCTAATTTAGCAGCTCGAATTGATAATATGAGAGTTAAAGCTGTAAAAAGTAAAAATGGCAAAGATTGGAGAGCTTATTATCAATTTCAAGAAGCGTTTCTTACTCCTTTTGATTTAGTACATGAAGGAAGAGTTATAAAGAGAAAATCTTTAGATTACGGATATTGTATATCTGCACATAAATCACAATCTTCTTCATATTTAGCAGTATTAGTTGATATGGAAAATATTTTGCAATGTACAGATCCTGAGGAATTACGACAATTACAATATGTAGCTTTATCTCGAACTACTAATGATATATATTTATATCAAAGATAATATGACAAATTACTTCTTTAAAAGAGACAATAATAATAAGATTCGAGTAGTTCAACTAAATTTAAATGAACATACTGATATTCAATCGAATGAAAAATTCTATTCAATAACTGGAGAAACTGGCGTATTGAATGGAAAGATGGTTAAACGACCTTTAGTTACTATTGAACAAGGTAAAGTTAAAAGAACTGTTAAAGAGCAAGCCGAATTACAATATAATAGCTTATGTAATAGCTATTTAGATAAAGGGTATAAATCTCAAGAGGAACTTAAAATAAAAGATATAACTGATGAATCAGAAGTGGATTTAAAAGTTCCTAAACAAAATACTGACGCTAAGGGAAATTTAAAGCCTCAACTAGCTTTAAGTTATGAAAAGGTAGACTCTAAGTTACTAGAGAACAAATGATTAGGCAGTAAAAAAATTGATGGGGTAAGATGCCTTCTCTTTATGAAAGACGGAATAATTCAAACTTCTTCTAGAGGAGGTCAAGATTATAATATTGCAGCACACTATATAATTCATGATCCGTTTGTTGAATATGTACTTAAAAATAATCCTAATTATATTTTAGACGGAGAATTATATATTCATGGCAAACCTTTGAGTTATATTAGTGGATTGTGTCGATTAGAAACTCTTGATGATAGACACAAAGATCTAACTTTCCAATGTTATGATATTGTACGAGAGGATTTACCATTTAATCAAAGGTTAAATATTCTTCATTCTATAGAACATAATAGACCTATTGATTCAAAATTAGAAATAGTCTTTCATTCTGAAGTGCAAGGCAAGGATAATATTATAGCTTTACATAACAGGTATGTTGATTTAGGTTATGAAGGATTAGTAATTCGAGATCCTGAGCAAACATATAAATGTGGAGCTAGAGATAAACGTATGCTAAAGATTAAAATGTTCCAAGATGGTGAATTTAAGATTGTAGGTATTACCGATGGTCTTAGAGAGGAAGATTTTGTTTTTAACATGGAAACGAAAGAAGGATATCCATTTGAAGCTAAACCTATGGGAGATAGAGCTTTAAAGAAATGGTACCGAGAAAATATAGACAAATTGATAGGACAAATGGGTACGGTAAAGTATTTTGGATATACTACAACAGAAAATGCAGTTCCAAATCTCCCAGTGTTCAAAAGTCTACGAGATAAAACCGATTTATAATGAAACTTACATTAAAACAACTTAAAGATCTAATTTCAAGTTATCGTACTGCTCTAAATGAAGCAGAGAACTTTGAAAGACTAGGTTTTGATATTAGAAGTAGTGAGATGTGGTATTATTTAGAACATGCTCTTGATATAGCTTTAACGTTGTATTTTGGAGAGAATGTTTCTGAAAAAATATGGAACTTTATTTTAAATGATTCTGTAAACGAATTTGCTACTATTGAGGAATTATTTGAATTTGTATCGGATAAATATTCAGAGCTAGTTAATAAAGATACAGCACTTACACTTGATCAACTTCAAACATTATTTCCTCAGGAAGAAATGTTTAAGTATTTTGATAAAGTAATTAAAGAACAAACTAAATAAAAAGAAAATGAAACAACCATTTAACTTATCTCAAGAAAAAATAGATCAGCTTTTTCGACATTGTATATTTAATTTAACTCCAAAGGATATAGGTCATAAACAGATATCCTATTACTCTTCGGATAATACTTATAGATATAAAATTCAATGGACCGAAAAAGATGATAACTTTTATCATTCATGTTTAAGTAATAAAATTACAGAAAATCTTTTTGAATCAGACAATTTAAAATTCAGAATAATTATATATCGTATTTTTAAAGACGATGTCCTAGGTGAAATTACAAGTAATTCTATAGCACTTAATGTATCTGATTTAGAGTTTGAAGAACTTCAAAAAGTTAAATCAGAAATATATAATATATATAAGAATTTTTATAATGATTTATTAGAAAACGCTCCTTGTGAACTTTCATCTATTGAAGCACATCCTAGAGTTGTAAATCCTAATGAATAAAGAAGAGATTAAGGAATTAAAAGAGAACAAGGATATTAAGTATATTTATAAAATTCCTTGTTCTCTTTTTGAAACTGATCTTTTAGTTATCATTGGAAACATTAAAACCAAATATGATAAAGAAAAACATTGTTTATATTTTTCTTTTGAAGATTGGTTTCAAAGAACTGATTGTGGGGATCTTTTACCATATGTATGTTCTACACTTAATAAAAAAGGAAAGATAAAAGAATATCTTAATGTTTATGTAAAACCTGATTTAGTTAAGTTTAGAAATTATATTATTAAAGATCCTAGTATTACTCCTTTAGAAAAGTATATAGAAGTTAATTGGGCATTACAAATTCTTAGAGAGTTTAAAGTAAATCGTCCAGATGTGTTTTCTAGAGAATCTAATCTTGAAGAACTTATGAAAAATAAGTACCAAAAAGATTTAAGTACTTTTCTAACAGAAGTCCATCCTATGTATATAAAGCAATTTTATGACAAAAAATAAATTAACAATAATTGTAATGGTTGGACCTCCAGCTAGTGGCAAAACTTCGTGGTCTAAAGAGTTCGTGAAGGGAAAGTCTACTTGGATTCGGGTGAATAGGGACGATCTCCGACTTATGTGCGGTGATTATTGGATTCCGTCTCGGAAAAAGTTAATTAATACTCTTGAGGAAACAACTATTACCTCTGCTTTAGAGCAAGGTTATAACGTTATAATTGATGCTACTAATCTTAACCCTAAAACTAGGGCTAAATGGGAAGAAATTGCCTCAAATTTCGATGCAAATATTGAATATAAGGAAATAGTTATTCCATATAAAGAAGCTGTTAAACGGGATAAAAATAGGGATTTACAAGTAGGTGAAGATACAATACGTATATTTTATCGAAAATATTATCCTGAGCTACTAAAACAAGAATTAGACGAAATATAATATGAAATATATACTTATTGAGTGGCCTGAAGTTCAAGAATTAATGAGTTATGATGATTTTGATTGTCATGCGCATCTTGTTAATGATGAAGGTTGAATTGATCAGTATGGCCCTTCTTCATACTTTGTAGAAGAGGATTGATTAAAAAAGTTAAAGAAATGTTAAGAATATATAATATTTATATCCAGATATACAATAAATTGTGTTTACTCAATAATATAGTTCTACAGGAAAATTTATTGTATTTAACACTAATACTACAATCTTATGTCCACTAGATCTAGAATAGGAATGATAAATCCATATGGTAGTGTTAGTTCAATTTATTGTCATTTTGATGGATATCCAGAAGGTGTTGGGAAAACTCTACATGATAATTGGAATGATATAAACGATATTATTGAACTAATTGCTAATGGAGATATATCTTGTTTAGGAACAGATTTAGATACAACAAGTTTTTATGCAGATGGATCTGGCGCAATTATATCTCCAACTGAAGAAGATTACTATAATTTAGATCCAATAATGATTGAGTATCATTATTTACATAAAAATGGAGAATGGATATGTAAAGAGGTAAACCTTAAGGAACGTTTTAATGAAAGCTCGAGTTAAGAATTTTGATGTAGAGGTAGAACCTATGACTAAATATGAATTTTATGATAGAATTAAGAAAATTCAGTTACAACATCCTGAAAATAAATGAGTCAAAGGTTATTATATTAACTGGAATGGATATGAATTCTGGTTAATGGAAGAAAATTTTAATAAATTATATGAAATAATAGAATGTTAATCCGAGGTAAAACTGTATATGTTTATGATATTGAGATATTTCCAAATGTATTTCACTGTACAGTAAAAAATTCTGAAACTAAAGAACGTCTCTTATTTGAAATATCTGAAAGAAGAAATGATTTAACTAAACTTGTTGACTTCTTCTGAACAATTCGAGATCAATCTCAAAAAGAAATTTGAGAGAAAAATTATACTACAGATCTTCAATTTAATACCGATAAGATATTTTGTGGATAAAGCAAGAAATTAAAAATATTAATTGTATCTTTGTACTGTAAACAATAAAACATACAGTATGAAAACTAAAACAAACGATCAATTTATATTTGATGCAAATAAAATTCATTGCAACAGATATAGTTATTCTAAAACTAATTATAAAACAAATAAAGATAAAGTGTGTATTATATGTAATAGGCACGGTGAATTCTGACAAACTCCGTCAAACCATTTAAAAGGGCAAGGTTGTCCAAAATGTGCTCATGAATATGTTAATAATTTAAAAGTTATTAGTACTAAAGAGTATATTAAACGGGCAAATAAAAAGCATAATAATTATTATGATTATTCAAAAACTAATTATAGTGGATTTGATTCTAATGTAATTATTACTTGTCCTATCCATGGAGATTTTACTATTAATGCACATGTTCATGTTAGTAATGGACAAGGCTGTCCAAAGTGTGGGCACGATAATAGAGTAAAGAAAAAATTATCTACAACAAACAAATTTATACAAAAGGCAAAAGTTATTCATAATAATTATTATGATTATTCTAAAGTACAATATATAAATGCTAAAACGAACATTTGTATTATTTGCCCAAAACATGGAGAATTTTTACAAACTCCTAATAAACATTTACAAGGACATAAATGTCAATATTGTAAACAGTCACAAGGAGAAATGTTAGTTACTAGAATATTAACTGAATTAAAAATACCGTTTAAGACAGAAGTATCTTTTAAATCAGACTTATTTAACAGAATCTTTAGAATTGACTTTGTAATTGATTTAGATAAAGAGACGTATTTCATTGAATATAATGGAATGCAACATTATTATATTTCAGAACAATTTGGAGGCAAAGATGCATTTCGAAAGCAGTTAATGCGAGATAAACAATTGAGACTCTTTACTAAAATTAACAATTTTCATTTGTTAGAGATTAAGTATAATATAGACGAAGATACAGTTAAGCAATATATTAAAGATTTCTTAAATGTCCCTGCTAATAATGCAGAAAATCGGGTGAATTGCTGGAAACTCCTAACGTAAAGACGAGGACAATCAGCAGCGAAGCTACAGAAGCACAATAAGTATGTAGAACGTTCAACGACTAATTATTGAGTAGTGCAAACAATAATATAAACACGAGCGCCCGACATCTTTTTAAGATGATGATATAGTCTGAACTATATAGTAATATATAGAATTATGAGATAAAAGCTCATAAGATAACAAAATTGATAATAACTTACATTATGATAATCCAATAATTAATTATATTATTGATTATCATAAAAAAATGGAAACTCTTGATACTTATACAATCTGTACTTCATTATATAAATTGAGTAATGAAATAATTCGTTCTACAGATGGTAATTTTACGTCTTGAAGTAAGTGGAAATATAAAATCTATTTTGAAACTCTTGATTTACTTACAATGTTATATTCTCAAAAATTGCGAGTAGGGTTAAAAGAAATGCAAGTAACCATGCAGTTTCGTAACGTTCAAGAGTATGAAGGAGACTTCCAAGCTTGACTTCCTGCATCTGAAATTCCTAATATGATAGAATATAATATTAATGATGTTGATTCTACTGAGGAATTATTAAATCGATGTAAAAAGGATATAGAATTACGATTAGCTATCGAAGATGAATATGGAGTAAAAGTATTAAATAAAGATGGTGTAAACATTGGAATGAAGATCATTACTCAAAAATATCTTGAGAAAACAGGTCAAACTTGAAATCAAATCAAAGATTTACGTTCTCCTTGTGATATGATTGATCTAAATAAAGTTATTCTTCCAATTGTTAAATTTGATACGCCAATTCTCCAAGAAGTTCTAAAGGATATGAAAAGACAAACTGTTTCTCCAGGTAGAAAAGGTTATGAAAAACATTTTATATTAGATGGATTAGAATATTGTGTTGGAGTAGGTGGTATACATTCTGTTAATAAACCTGAGGAAATAATACCTAATGAAAATCAGATACTCAGTGATGTAGATGTTGCGTTAATATAGTGGCGCAAGTAAAACGCGGTTAATTGCGGGAACTTAATTTAACTTATTAATACTGCAGCTAGTAGTAATACATAGTGTAGCACATAAGATAACGCTTATGAGAAAGTAAAAACTTAATAAGTATTATAATCCGCAGCCAAGGATCCTTATAGGATCAAGGTTCACAGACTATCTCGAAAGAGAGTAGGATAAAACCTTATAAGGTTTTATTCGAAACGCCGCGAATTTTTATAAATTTAATTTGGTTATATCCATTTATTTTATTATGTTTGTAAAAAATTAAATAATATGAAAGCAAACATAGGTGATAAATTTAAATGTGGAATTTATTGTATTAAAAATACAGTAAATAATAAAATATATGTTGGAAAATCTATTAATATTTATGGTAGAATAAAACAACATATTACGCAATTAAATCATAAGTCAAAAGATGAAAACTATCATTTAATTCAAGCATGACATAAATATGGTAGAAATTCATTTACTTATGAAGTTTTAGAGTATTTAGAATTTGAGAAATATGATGATAATAGTGTTGATCAACAGTTAAAATTGCTTGCAGATCGAGAACTATTCTGAATTCAAAAATTAAATACTTTAGATAGAAATATTGGATATAATATGAGATTAGACTCTAATACAAAATGTTTAGTATTAGAAGAAACTCGTGAACGATGTAGAAAAGCTCAAATTGAACGGTTTAAGAATCCAGATGAAAGAGCAAAAATTGGAGCAAAAAGTAAAGAAATATGAACTAATTCTGAACTTAAAAAACAAATGGCTCGCAATTGTGCTCTTGCTAATCGTAAATATAGAATTGGGCAATTTGATAAAAGTAATAATTTAATAAAAGTTTATGAAGTAATTGGAGATATTCTACTAGAATATCCAAATTTTTATTTACAAGCTATAAGAAGTTGTTGTCAAGGTACAAAAGCTTCATATAAAGGCTTTAAATGACACTACATTGAATTAAATTCAGAACAAATTAGATATAAAAATTAAGATATAGTCGAAAATTAAAATGGATATGCACTATATCCAAGTATGATTATAGAACATAAGTTTTATCCCCAACATTTAGGTAAAGAGTTCCTTGAAGTTTACTCTCAAATTAAAGATGAACGTATTGAAGCTAAGCATAATGGCAATAAAGTAAAGAATGAAACATTAAAATTAGCTCTTAATGGATTAAGTGGAAATTTGCAAAATGAGCACAATTTTTGCTATAGTCCATTTACTGTTATGCAGATTAGAATTAATGGTCAATTATTATTATTAATGTTAGCTGAGAAGCTAATTGCAATAGGTTGTAAAATTGTTCAAGCTAACACTGATGGCTTATTTGTTCTGCGCCCAAAAGACAAGGAAGTTGAGTTTCAAAACATTTGTAGAGAATGGGAAAAGTTAACAAAGTTAACTTTAGAGGAAGATCGTTTTGAAGCTATGTATCAATATGCAATTAATGATTATCTTGCAGTAAAGGAAGGTTATTCTGAAACAAAAGATCCTAAGTTACTGAAAAAGAAAGGAATGTTTATAGATGAAGTTAAACTTGGAAAAGGAATGGATGCTATGATTATTCCTGAATCTGTTAATAAATGTTTAGTAGATAAAGTCCCTGTTGAAGAAACAATTAGAAATTGTAAGGACATTAATAAGTTTATTACCTATCAGAAAGTAAGCAGAGATTATTCAGTTGAATATGATGGTAAATTAATTCAAAGAATTAATAGATATTATATTTCTAATGATGGACCATGGTTATATAAATGTAAGGTAGATTCTAATAATCACCGATCAAATTATATTAAACTATTAACTGATTCTGGAGTTACTATTATGAATACTATTGAAAAAGATCAACCAATTCCAAGTAATATTAACTATAGATTTTATATATCAGCTGCTAATAAAATTGTTAGTTTCTTTAAAAATAAACAATTAACTTTATTCTAAAACAATGAAAATTTATGAATTAATATATTATTGAGATGATTGTGCTTATGGATGTGATATTTCTAATACTATATTAGTTAAATCTCAAGAAGAAGTAGAAAAACTTAAAGCAGATTTTTGTGCAGATCAATCACAAAATGCAAAGTTAGAAATAGATACTCCAGAAAATATGATATCATATCAATATAAAGAAGATAGATCGGTACTCCTTATTAAAGAACATAATATATAAATGAATTATTTTTAATGCAATTTGATATTATGAATATAAATTTATATATTTGTAACATCATAATGTACTAAAAAATAATATAATATGAAAAATAATAAGTGATGTGTTTATAAACACACAAGTCCTTCTGGAGGAATTTATATTGGGATAACTAAACAAAATCCTATAGTTAGATGAAATAATGGTTTTGGATATAAAAGAAATCCTCATTTTTATAATGCTATACAAAAGTATGGTTGAAACAACTTTCAACATGAAATTATATTTTCAAATTTAACTCAAGAAGAAGCAGAAAATTACGAGAAAATTTTTATCGCTAAATATAAAAACGGAGGTAAGTGTTATAACATTCTAGATGGAGGATTGCACTCAATAGTAAATACTTCTAAAAAAGTTTATCAATATTCTTTGGAAGGAAAATTTCTAAAAGAATGAAATTCTGCAGTAGAGGCAGCAGAATTTTATAAAGTATCTCAAAGTACTATTACTAATTGTTGTAATCCTAAATATAGAACTAAAACAGCATGTGGATTTATTTTTAGTTATAATAAAATAATTACACAATCTTCAGTAATTCCTATTTCTCTAAAACCAATAAATCAATATGATTTAAATATGAATTTAATAAAAACATGATCTTCTAGAAAAGAATTCCAAAAAGAGTTTCCAAATTGAAGAATTAGTGAGTGTTTAAATGGTAAAAATAAATCCTGTAATAATTACATATTTAAATATGTCGATGAAAATAATACATTAGAAAAACCCATTCATCGAGGGAAACAGATTGTTATTAATGGAATTACGTATCAATCTTTAAAACATGCTTCTTATAGCCTAAAAATATCTATATATAAAATAAAGAAATTATTATGTTAAAATTGTTAAAATTTGGAGCTTCATATTGCGCACCTTGTCGATCTTTAACTCCTATTCTTGAAGAACTTAAAGATAAAGTAACTATAGAAGATATCGATGTAGATGAAGTAGATCCTGTCGTACTTACAAATTATAAGATTAGAAATATTCCAGTATTGATTATTACTAAAGATAATGTAGAAGTTTGGCGCCATGTAGGAAGTATTTCTAAAATAGATCTCGAAAATAAGCTTAAAGAATATGAGACTAATTAAACCATCTATAGAAATACTTGAACAAGGCTCAGGAATTCAAGGAATTTATAAGCAAATTGAGAGAGCAGGGAGAACATGCTATAAATCAGAGGATCATATTACAGAAGACTCAGCAGAGAAATTTGTTAATATGATTAAGGATAGACAGCATACTGCTATGCTTGAACATGGCACTGTATATCTTTATATTCATAAGGATCATGCTTACAATGTAATAGGTGATAATTGGGTAACTGAACAATACCTTTCTAATTCTTACTCAGTTATTAATATAGATTCTTATGATAATTATCATATCACAACTAATTACAGAGTTTTATATGAAAATGACTGGCTTGACGATTTAAAATATCTCTGTGAACCTACTGAATATCATGAAAAACGAATTACAGTAAAGTTTATTTGTGATCGTGGTGTCTCCCATGAATTTGTAAGGCATAGAGTATTTTCCTTTGCTCAGGAAAGTACAAGATACTGTAATTATAGCAAAGATAAGTTTGGTAATGAACTTACTTTTATTATTCCTTATTGGACAAATATTCCAGAAGGACAAAGTTATTGGCATGATGGCATTGGGTATCGTGTAGGAGCAGATATTCAAAATAAAGATTTTGGATATATTGAGAAGTCTCCAAACTATTTTAATTTCTTATCTTCTTTAGAAGAATCAGAAAAATGTTATCTTAGACTATTAAATATAGGCTGGACTCCACAACAAGCAAGATCTATACTTCCTAATTCTCTTAAAACAGAACTAGTTATGACTGGAACGATTGAACAATGGAAAGAATTCTTTAAGTTACGTAGTCCATTATACGGAGCAACAGGAGCTCATCCCCAAGCAGCAGAGCTAGCAGATAAACTGTATATACAGTTTAAGGAGAAAAATTATATTTAAAATGAGCCATTATAAAGAAACAGTACAGTATGATCATATAGATGAAGAACAAGAACATTCTTTTAGACATCTTTATGCAGATTGAAATTCTAAAACAAATACTGTAACTGTATGAAATAAAGAAGGTATAGTTATATATAGTGGATACGATGATGAAGCTAAAGCTTTAGGTTGTTTATTATCTAATATTAGATGTCAAAAAATCGATAAATTTCCACATGAAGATTAAAAAATTTAAGATATGCAACTCATTAAAGCATGTAATAAAAATTTGTAATTGTAATTATTTTCTTGTATCTTTGCAAGAAAAAATATATGAATATACAAAATAACTACAATTGCAACTTATATAATGTTTCTGGAATTTATAGAATTTTTAATACAATTACTAAGGATTTCTATATTGGAAGTGCAGTACGTTTAGGAGTTAGATTTAGAAAACATCTTAGACAGTTAGAGAGTGGAAAACATCATTCTATTATATTGCAAAGAGCATACACAAAGTATGGATCTAATGTATTTAGATTTGAAATAGTTTTAATTTGCCAGAAACAATATTTAATTTATTATGAACAACAATTAATTAATGAATTAAATCCTAAATACAATATATGTAAAATTGCTAACTCTGTATTAGGTTATAAATGAACTGATGAACAAAGAGAAAAAGCTAGAAAACGACAGATAGGTAATAAAAATAGAGTTGGTAAAAAACATAGTCTAAGTTCTAGAATGAAAATTTCAAAAAATCATGCGAATGTTAAAAAAGATAATAATCCCTGATTTGGAAAAACTCCTAGTAAAGAAACTAGAGACAAAATGCGAAACGCAAAACTTGGAAAAAAGTTGTCTGAAATAACAAAAGAGAAAATGTTAATTAAAAGGCGTAAGCCAATTATAGTTAATAATATTTACTACGATTCTATTAAAACTGCCTCTAAAAAATTAGGTATATCTACTAGTACTTTATGTAGGTGAGCAAAACAAAATAAAAATAATTGTAAATATACAAATGGAGTTAATTAAATGTTGTAAAGAATTAATGATTAGAGAGCCCTTTTATGGGCTCTTTCTTCTTAATTTAAATAAAGAAATATCTGATACATATGTAGATACAGCTTGTGTTTCTAGAAATGGAGTAAATTCTAAACTAGTTATAAATCCTAATTACTGAGATAAATTAACTGACAATCAGCAGTTAGGTTTATTAAAACATGAGCTAATTCATATATGTTTTAACCACATGTTTATTGAATCAGAACTTCGAATTAGTGACCACAAACTATTCAATATTGCTTGCGATTTAGTTTGTGATCAATATATAAAAGATGTTCCTGATAATATGTGGGATCAACTAAAAGATAAATATCCTGATTTAGTAAAAAACTTAGAAAAGGACAAAGGTGCAAAATATTATTATGAAGAGCTAATAAAATATGCACAAAAAAATTCTCAATCTGGACAGAAAGGATCAGGTAGTGGGAATAGAGGCACAATACAAGGTCTTGATGGAATTAGTGGAGGAGCTGATGATCATAAGTCTTGGAAAGAATATCAAAATCTTGATGAAGCAGGAAAAAAATTAATGCAAAATCAAACTGAGCATCAATTAAAAGAAGCAGCTACAGCTACTACTAAAAGTAGAGGTAGCATTCCAAGAGAATTTCAATCAATAATTGATGCATTATTTAAAGTAGATCCTCCTATATTTAATTGGAAAATGTATTTCCGAAGATTATTAGGAAATTCATTTAAAACGTATACAAAAAAATCTCTTCGAAAAGAGTCTAATAGATTTGTTGGAAGTGCTGGAATCAAAGTAAAGCATAAACAACATATTCTTGTTGGAATTGATACATCTGGATCTGTAAGTGATTCAGAATTACAAGATTTCTTTAGTGAAATCTATCACATATATAAAACTGGGTCTATGGTAACTATTGTAGAATGTGATGCCGATATTCATAAAATATATGAATATAAAGGAAAGTTTGATGGAAAAATTACAGGTAGAGGAGGTACAGATTTTAAACCTGTAATAGATTATTATAACGCTAATCTAAATAAATATACTACCTTAGTATTTTTTACTGACGGTTATGCACCATTAGATACATTCAAGCCCATGCGACAAATGATGTGGGTTATTACAAGTAATGGGTATAAAACCCAAAAATATCCAGGACATACTATTTTTATACCATAAAATATGAAGAAAAATATAAATACAATTAATATTGAAGAATTAAAAACATTAGCTAGTTATATTATTGATAATAATAAACGATTATATAATGAGCATAAAAAGACTACTGCAATTGAAGTAGTAGGTGAATCTGGTTTAGGTAAAACTTCTGCTATCATTCAGTTAGCTCAAGAAAGAGGAATGGACTGTATTAAACTTAATCTTTCTCAGTTAGAGGAATTAGGTGATCTTATTGGTTTTCCAATTAAAGAGTATTATGTTTGTACAGAGCGTCCTAGACTTGATGATGATGGAATGCCTGTTGTAGAAAATGAAATAGTAATTAAGGATGAGGAATGTCTTTGGGTATCTGCAGATGTACTAGATTCTTATATTGCAGAGGGTTATAGAATTAAAGATAATATATCTCGAATGGGATACGCTCTTCCTGCATGGGTTCCTACTTCTCGAAATGAAAATGGCACAATTCTAATTCTTGATGACTTTAATCGTGCGGATTAAAAAATATATTGTAAAGTTTTGTTTCCCTGAATAAATTTAGTATCTTTGATATAAATTTAAAAATATGGAAAAACTAACATTACAAAAGATTAAAGTTTATAAAAAAGTTTGTGGAATTTATAAAATAAAGATCCACGATAAAGAATATATAGGAAGTTCAAAAAATATTCAGCATAGATTAAGACAACATCTAATTACTTTAAAACAAAATAAACATCACAATCATACTATGCAAAATTTGTATAACAAGTATGGCATTGATAATATTTATTTTGAAGTTATAGAAACTTGTCTTGAGGAAAATAGAATTAGTAGAGAAAAATACTATATAAATAGTATTAAACCTTATATAAATCATATTTTAGACCCTGAGAATATCATTAGAGATAAAGAATATAAACATAGAATAAGTATCTCTAAAAAGAAATATTATGAGACACATTCTCCAGTTAATATAAAAATGGTATATCAGTATAGTTTAGAAGGAAAATATCTTCAAAGTTATAAATCGATAACAGATGCAGCTATATCTACTAACCAAGATACTACTGCAATATGTAGTGTATGTAATAATCGTAGTTATACTGCTGGTGGATATAGATGATCATTTGAATTAAAAGAAAATCTTTCTAAACTAAAAAAGAAATATAAGAAAATACCTGTTATTCAATATTCACTTGATAATGTTTTTATTAAAGAGTGAGATTCTAAAACAGATGCTGAAAAAGAACTAAAAATTTGTAATATATCTCGTGCTATAAGAAAAAATCTTACTGCAGGAGGATATAAATGAAAGTATAAAATCTAGAGGTCCGCATAAAATAGCGTGAATTGCTGGAAAAGCCTGAGGAGGTCAATCAGCAGCTAAGCTAATTAGTAATAATTAGAAAGTTCAACGACTAGTACATGGAGTCCAGGAATGGATAGTAAAGTACCACGAGTGCGCTACACTATTTATATAGTGATGATATAGTCTGAACTACGTTATAACCTAAGAAAAGACGTAGAAGTATAGGATAAAGAGCCTATACGATAACAATAATGCCTAGATTTATACAAGCTACCATGGAGTTGGTGGACAGAGGCGAATATATAAGTTGGTCATTACCTCCTAATTGTACTATTATATTAACTTCTAATCCAGATAATGGAGATTATAACGTTAACTCTATGGATAATGCTCAAAAGACTCGGTACATTAGTTTTGAATTAGGTTTCGATAAAGATGTATGGGCTCGTTGGGCAGAAAAGGAAGGAATTGATGGACGTTTTATCAATTTCGTTCTTTCTTATCCTGAAATTATGAAGAAGGAAGGTGGAGTTCAGAAAGTTAACCCACGAAGTTTAGTAACTTTTGCAAATACTATTTCAGGTTTTAAAGATTGGTCTGATACTAATACTTTAGGTTTAATTCTTAATATTGCTCAAGGATGTTTTACATCTGAAGAAAACGTTATTGGAAACTTATTTACTACATTTATTGCTAATAAGTTAGATAAATTAATGGACCCAGATACAATGTTAAATAAAGATTGGGATTATGTTAAAGGAGAATTAGCAAAACAAGTATATGATGGTACTAACTATCGTGCAGATATTGCTGCAGTTTTAACAACTCGATTCTGTAATTTTGTAAATCTATATTTTGATACAAAAGGTAGTAAAACAGAAGTAGCTGTTGATAGAATTCTTAAAATTATTGAGCATGATAAGATGTTATTTTCTGAGGATTTGATTTTCAGTTTAATTAAAACTCTCCAAAAAAATCATCCTACAAGATGCAATAAATTGTTATTAAATCCTAAAGTAGCTAGAAAATTAATATAATATGTTATTTAATTTAAATGATACAAAATTAAGAATAGTTGTTTGTGACTATTATAGAAGACAAGGAAATAGTAATAATGGTTACTGTTATAACAACATAAGTAACACTTGCCTTGCAGATATGATTGTTGTTTATGATGTTAATGGGAGTAAAAAACATATTGGAGACGATTGCTATTATACTAGTCCTTTTTGTGCAGAAAAAGTATTTGGTATGTATTTAGGAGATAGTGATAGTATAGAAACTATCATTTCTTCTAAAACTTTAACAAGTTTAGCTGGAGTGAAAAGAGTATATTTTGATCCTAAATCTAAATATCCTCGATTTAAACTAAGCGAAGCTACCACTATAAAACGTAGTTTAACTGCTGCAAAAGCAGATGTTTGTATATTGCCAAAAGTAGAATATAGTGTATATACGCCTAAATATAGTTCAGGAGGTGCTCCAAGGGATAAAAACATTAAATTATATTATTCTCCATCAGAAGATACTTATTATCTAATTGATCATAAACCTGGAGCTTGTTATCAAAGTAGTTCTACTAAAGACTTAAACAACTTTATTAATAAAGCGATAAATACTAGCTCTTCAGATCCTCTTGAACAGTTTGCTTCAGCAGTAATGGCTGAGGGAATTATTCCTGCAGACTGTACATTATTTTATTCAGGTAAATGCTGTTTCTTTACAGATAATTCAGAGTATGAGCAAGTTAATAATATTTTAAATAATTATATGAAAGTAATATATGATACAGAATTAGATAAATTTGTAAGTAATAATTTATCTAATCTTACAGAGGACGATCTTAAATCTTTATCTGGAATGTTAGGTTCTCAAGATCCTACTGTTGTAGGTATGGGTATTAAATTACTCTCTGGATATAATATTCCAGATTCAGCTTGTTCTGTAGGTATTCTACTTATGAGTAACTGGAATACTATTACAAGTAATTCTGCTTTTAAAAGTGTAGGATTTCAACAAATTTTAAATACATTAGGAATTTCTGAAAGAGAGGTTTATAGTGGCATTACTGATAATATTATAAATAAACTTTATAAAAGTAGTACAAATGATGCAGATAAAGAAAAGGCTAGAAAGATAGTTATAGACAAACTCAAGAAAAGTTTTGAAAAGAAATGGGCTGAACATAAGTCGCAACTTGATGCTATACCTATGAACTTCGATTTTACATTAGAATAAGTGAAAAATATAATAGCTATTCAAGGTTTTAAAGGAAGTGGAAAAGATGAAGTTGCTAAATATCTAAACTATTTATTAAATACTCCAACTTGTTTACATTCTTATAATATTGCTTCTGCATTAAATTTTACTCCTGTACCGTTTATGATTTCAAAGCGTTGAAAGATAGTACATTATGCAGATAAACTAAAGGAAATGTTATCTATTATGATGAATGTAGATAAGAGTAAGTTTGATGATAGAGAATTTAAAGAATATTATCATTTTGATTTTCAGAAGTTTTTACTTTACGATAGTAGAGTAAAAACTTTTGGAAACGAACCTACAGATAAAGTATTTGCTAGAGAATTAAAAAAAGAAAATAGAAATTTAGCTATAGAATATAATTTATCTATTAGACAAATATTACAATATTTTGGTACAGATATAATGCGTAAATATTTTGGAGATAAATTATGAATATATTCAACACTTCAAAGTGGAAATAAAAGTAATATTGTAATTGCAGATCAAAGATTTGCAATTGAAAATGAAGTAGTAAAAGAATACAATGCCTTTATTATTCATGTAACAAGAAAAGGTTGTAGTATAGGTTTACATTCTTCAGAAAGAGAACTAGATACTCTTTATAAAAAACATAAATTTGATATATCGTTAGTAAATAATGGTACATTAAAAGAATTATTTAATAAATGTAAAAATATTGTATATGGCTACTGAAATTAAGTTTTGTAAAAACTGCGCAGATAATAAAATTACACATGAGTTTCAAGATGAAAAATACGGAAAATTTATTCGTGTTTTTAATATTGGAGAGAAATCAGGTACTTCTACTTGTACCATTTGTAATGGCGGTAAAAAAGCTAAGAAATAATGAATAAAATTATATATAAATATCCTCTAGATTTTACTTATCCTCAAACGATTAAGTTACCTAGTAGTGCAGAAATTTTATATGTTGATAGCCAAAGAAATACACCTACAATTTGAGCTATAATAGATACAGATGATAAATCAACAATAGAGGTTGATGTTTATATAATTGGTACTGGTCAAGCTTTTGATGCTAGTAATAAATTATATGTTGGTTCATGTATAACTGAAAACGGACTCTTTGTTTGGCATATATTTATTGATTATTCTAAGAGCGAAAATATAATATTACCAGGTGTTGATCTTTAAAAAATAAATTGTTTTACTTCTATGAAAAATCCCCTTACTTGCTTAATTGCGAGTAAGGGGATTTCTTTTGCCTCTATCTGCTTATGCGGATAGAGGTTATTTTTTTAATCTAATTTATCTCCAATATACTTAAGATCACTCATAAATCCAAATGTACTTGTAGCTCCTTCCCAGAGATTTTTATCTCCAGTAATAACAGCTGTACTTTGATTTACAATATTCTTAATAATAGAGTATGCAGGTGGATTTAAGTCTCCTGCAAATTGTGCAACAATATTTTGAATTGGACCATCTTGAAATGATGTATATAAAGCCATAGCTCCTAAGTGTCCTAATGCTCCTAATTCTTCTTTATTTTCTTCTGAAAGGAATACTGCATATATCATCCACATTATTAGACTCATAAATATTAAATCAGTTAAGAATAAATAAAAATTAGCCTTTTTAGTTGGATTAGCTCATAATGCTTTAAATTCATTATAATCCATTTTACCTATAGCTTTTAGAAAATCAATCATAGAATAGGCAATACCTTCAATAAATCTTCCTTGTCATTCTACATAAGGAGTGGCCGTTTCTCCTTCTTTTACATTCGTTTCAAGATCAACTCTTGTAGTAGGTAATCCATTTTCTCCTGTTGACTGAATCATCACATAGCGAACTCCATTTTCATCAAATTTTTCTACAAACTTACCTTGATCATAAGTTCCAGGTTTAAGAATCCATTGTTCAAGTTTAGCAGAAAGGAATGTACGGAATTGTAACATCATAGCTCCCATAAACATTTGTTTTGCTATCATTTGAGTGTTTTTATCATAGTGACCAAAACAAAGTTCTGAAAAAGATTTAATACTTGTAGCTTCCCTAACCGTGTATGCTCTAGGTAAAGGCTGCCCTTTTTCAATGTTTCATCCTTCTTGATTAAATTGCTGTCTATAAGCTTCATATAATCCTTCCTGTCTTTTGTAAGCTTCAGAATTTACGTCAGCTCCTGCAGCAGTAAATACATCAAAACGTTTATCCTTCTTAAAGTTATATACTAGCTCATCATCTGAATTTACACTATATGCTTCTCAACATCCGTCGTGAATCATTTTGGCAATTAATAAACCCATTCTATGATACATATCTGGAACTCTATTACAAATATATAATTTATCAGTACTAAAGTTTAGTATTCCACTTCTAGATTGACTTAATGCTTTTTGAACTACATCTGCGTCCATATTCGCCATTCCGTATTCAACATTTAAAGCTTCTACTTTTGTTAAAGTAGTAATACGCCTTGGACTGTCTTTAAAGATAATTCCTCAAGCTTCAGCTAAATCTCTTCCAGAAAATTGATCTTTACCATAGGCATTAGCCATAGTTCTACTAATATGAATTCACATGCCTTGCATCATTTCTCGAAGGCCAGATCTTACATTAAGCGCTAATGCAGTAGCAGTAGTAATTTTTTTAATAGAAGCTAATGTTTTATAAATAGGTTGTAAATTTTTATCCATAATAGGTTTATTATAAATATTAGAAGTAACATATTTATCAATAAACTCTAATAGATTTTTTGCTTCCTGCCCATACATTGCTTGATTGTACTGTAATGCAATTTTAATTCCTTGAATTTGTGGAATAATGTCGTTGTATTGTTCTTCAGCGACATATGCATGTATAATACTTCCTAATAGATCCTCAAGATGAGTCTCAAGACTATTTATTCCATGGTTTGCTATAATTTGTTCTCGAGTATCATTTCCTATTTTAAATTTATTATATACTCTTTGAGAGTCCTTCGTAAGATCAAAGTCTTTCATTTGCTCTTCAAACAGTTTTAGCATATTAGTAACCTCTTGATACTCCATTTTAATGCCTTCTTTAAAGCCTTTATTGTGGAATTGAGACTTCATAGAACCAATAGCTACAGGAACTTGATAATAAGTTCCGTCTTCAAGTGCTTGTTGAATACGTTCAGCATTTCCATCGAAACGAAGTTGGTTTACAATTTCTGTAAATGTTTTTATTAATGCCTTTTCTTCTTTAGCTAAAGAACTATCATTAATGTCTTTTAACATAAAATCTTTTGTAATATTACCATTTTCATCCTTTCTAAATAGATTATCAAAGTATTTTACTTCTCCACCTATTAAACGATTTTGATCTTTAAATCTATAAAAGTCTTTAAATACTTTTCTAACTTTAGAATTTCATGCTAATTCTTGTCTACGTATTTTAGTCTCTGTTACTGCAACAATACGTCCAATTTCTTGTGCAGTTAACGATGGAGAATTATTAATACTTGTAATATCAGTTCCAATATAGAAACTACCTGTTACATTAACTAATTTTGCAGGATCGGGTTCAATATAAACTTCATAGCCTCTTAGTTTATTAAGAGCTTTTCCAAGTAACATATAAGAAGTCTGTAGCGGGTCGTCAAAATTTCATTGTCCAGTATGTATAGCTTTACGTAATCCTTGTGCATTTTCTAGTTTTCTAAGTTCTTCCATTCTGTTTTTTAGAAATTCTCCACCCTTAATAACATCATCTGCACTAAATGTAATAGCTCAATTTCCAATATGTTTTAGTTTTTCAGGACCACATATATCAGTGATTGTACTTACTACATATTCAAGAGTTGAACTGAAATTTGATTTCTTAAGGTTTATAGGAACATTATGTGCTCTACACAATTCTACAAAATTGTCATATAACTTATCGAAGTATTCGTCTGTACCAGTCTGCTGCCAGATATTAATGCTTTCAATTTTATTGATCCGATAATTTTCATAATTAATAGTATCACTATTTAATAGTGCCATTACTTTAATTAAATCGATATTACCGTTTGTTGCAGCCATTGTTTTATGTTCATCTACATCTCTATTAGCTTTAGTTGAACCTAATATACTTGTTCCTTTCTCAAGCTTAACTTTTTGATCAATAACATTATTTGTGATCGATACTATTTCTAGTAATTTATTTTTTGTAAATACTAGTAAACCTGCAGAAATAAATGAAGGATTGTTTTCAAATTGTCATCCTCCTTCAATGTACTTGCTAATATGTCTACGCAAAAAGTCGCCTTTATATGGGTTATCTTTTGCAAGATCGTTAATATCCATAGCATTTTGTTGAATATTAACAATGTCTTGTGCAATATCAGCTAACTCATTTCCTCGACGGTCATTAATATGTTTTATATAATCCTCTAATTTTTTATCAATTTCCTTTTCTGTATCCGCATATTCTCACTTGCTTTTTGTAAAATCCTTGGATTTGAATTCATTCCAAAATCTATATTTTCCATACTTTGCATAAGGATCTGAAGAATTGACATATTGAATAAGTTTTTTCTTATAAAATTTAAAGTTTGCGTTTTTCCTTTGAACTTTTGAAGATAGTTCATAATTAGGAAAGAACTTACTCATAGGTTCTTCAATAGTTTTAATGATATCAAATGAATCTGTTAAACGTCTAATAGGAATAATTTCTCTAACTCTATCATAATATTTTCCAATTGTATTAGATGGATTTACTATAATATTATCAGAATCAATGTATACACCTGATAAATTATCAATTTGAGATAAATTATCATTTCCTGAATTATCTTTTTTATAATCAATATCAAGTTTAACAGGAATAATTCCTACTGTAGCTACATTAATACCTTGTTGTTCTAACATAGCTTTATAGAAGTTTAGCTGATATGCTGCACCTAATTTTTTAGTAGAAGCTCATACATTGTTTAATAATGCATTTCTAGTTTCATCTCAAGCTCCTACTGCTTTTCGAGATACTTTAAAATCTCGAATATGAGCATTACCATTTTTATCTACAATTAATAAGTCAATTCTACCATTAATTGAATTTAATCCTGCTGCTTTATAAGGTTCAGCTATATCTTCAGAAACAATTGGTATTTCAGTAATGAATTTACAGTCTCTTCCAAATTTTTCTTTAGTGTCTTCTATAAAATCTCTTAATTGGTTTTGTAACAATGATACTTGCTCTTCATTTAATAATTTTGGAGTATATTCTATTTCAGGATTAATTACAGATTCAAAAAGTTTATGTACTTCTGTACCATAATCGGTTAGTTGAGTTCAACTCTTTTGTAGATCCTCCAAATATTTATCTGCTTCGTTCGAAGTCATGCCTTTTTTCATTAGTCTTTCTTTTTCTCTTTTCAGATACTCTTCAAGATTAAATTTTGTAACTAATACTTTAGCTAAATCAAAAGGATCTCCATAGGTTGTAAGGAACTTAGTAACACCCATTGATTTATCTAATTTTAGAGCAATTTCCTTTTCTCCGTCTTCATTTGTTATTTCAAACTCTGTAGCAAGTGATTTATATTTTTTTATAGCTTCACTTATTTTATCTACAGTGACTTGTTGTTGATCTACTTGTAGTGTTGCATCAACATTATCAACTACCATATTTTGAGCGTAGTTGTCAAGAAACGTGTCCAACTCCATTTCGGAGTTGAACACTTTCTTTTCACCGTTTATCGTAATTTCGTATGTACAATTTCTTGCCATTATTTACAATCTTCTTTTATAATATCATCATTCATTAATTTATTCTTGATTGTAGCTACTTTTTGACTAAGTTTATAGTTTTCATGAATAAAACTATCATAGAATGGCATGATTTCTCCACTATTAATAATAGCTTTAAGTTCAGGATTAGTAATTGAAAGAATTTCATCTATAATTTCTAATTCTGCATCAGATTTAATATGTCCATTATAATAGTCTGTAATCATAGTTGCTAAAACTTCTTCATCAAAGTCAGATCCTTTCTTATTTTTATAATAAGGATTTTGTCGCATTTTATTTCATAATTCAGTATCCTGTATATTACCTAAAATCTTATAATAAGACTCAGCATACATATTTCTGGCATCTGCTAAGTATAGATGTGAGAATTCATGAATTAGAGTATCATCTGTAGCTCTATCAATATTAATATAAATTATTCCTTCTTTAATAAATCCTTTTGCGTTTTTAATTGCAGTATCTTCATTAATTACATCCTGATCTGTTACTAATCTTACATTTTGTAAAGAATTTACATTTTTTACTAATTCTGTAATCTTAGTAGACATTGGAGTTTTTAAGTCATAGAATTTGGTTGGTCCATTATTAAATAAAGTAAGTTGATTTGGATCAGTTCTAACAAAAGCTCCTGAATTAAAGATAATATATTTTAGAGTTCTAGATATAAGATTTTTAGAAGATGTATTAGTATTATTAAACTCGTCTACTAATATGTTATGTTCACCTATTAGTTTATTAGTTACAGCATACATTCTTTGATCATATCCTTCATCAAATAACTCTGCTACACTTTCAGCTATACCTCATTCCGTAGAATAGTCAAAATCAATGTAAGAAACAACTTCTTCATTATTTTTATCTGCTTTTGTTTCTGCAACTTCAATAATTTTAGCAATTTTTAAAGCTTCTTCAACAGATATGTCTGTTTTAGGAATATTGAATCTTACTTGTCTATACTGTTCATTTCCATCAGATACTAATATTGGTTTAGTAGTGTCTGTAGTTGAATCATTATAATCTCTATCTAAAGAAGTGTTTTCTTCAGATTTAAATCCAATGGTTTCAACATTTTCATTTGCTGCATTAATAAGTACTGCTTCTGCTCTTTCTGCCATACTATCATTTGGATCTCGTTTTAGGAATGTATTAGCAAGTTCTTGTGGATTTTGTTGGTCAATTCAATTATTATAATCAACAACTCATAATGAATTATCTCCACTTGCTACTAAGTCCTCAAACAAACGAGTTAATGAAGCCTGTCCAAAACCATCTTTATTAACAATTAAGTTATATAAATAGAAGGCATTAACAGGATTTAGAGCTCCAAATTCAGGAATCGTAACTTTATTTAAACTATTAAAATCTCGTAAGATTTGTTCATAAAGAGCTTTAGTCTTTTGACTATTATCTATCTGCATCATATTAAATGGAAGTTTATAAAAACCTCTTTCCTTACCTTCTGAATCAGTTTTTAATCCAAAGCATAAATATTTAATAAATGCATTATCAGGTAATTTTTCTTTAAGTGTAGGAATAATATAATCCTCAATATACATTCTAAATGAATCAATATTATCCTTACTGTCTAGATTAATTATAAAGTTTTCATCTTTATTAATTAAAATAGAATTTTCTACCTTATATTTCTGATTAACTGGAACTTGAAAACTTAAATTTTTAGTTTTAATTCATGAATCAATTAAGAAATCATCAATATTATTTCTAGTTTGTCTAAATTCTTCTATAGATAACTTACTTCCTCTTTTAGGAGTAGTTTCATCTATAACAATAGATTCAACTTGATTTCTAACTGATAATCGATTAAGAACTTCATTATCAACACTTAGAATATTAAACATTTCTTTGAAGTGTGGAACACTAGCTATAACATCTAATATATTAAATGTAGTCTTAACTTTTTCATAGTTATCAATTTGTTGTAATCTGTATTCTTCATTAGCAGCAAACTTTAGTAGATTAAATTTCTCTCCAATTTCATCTTTAAACTTATCATTAATAAATGTTTCAATTCCCTTAATATAAGAATACTTTCCTCATTTATCTGTAGGAAGTCCTTGATTAATTTTTAATAATCTACCTAGAATTCTAATTTCTTCTGCACCTTTAGCTTTCTTCTTTAATGTTTTAAATAAAATTTCAGTTCTCTCATTTGCTTTTTTAATATCAGCTTCAGATGCATTTGGTTTATAAACTGCATATCTTGAAGGATCATCAATAGCTTGATCAATGAAATGAATTTTATTTTTTGGAATTGGATCTGTTCAAAGATTTGTATTATATTCCGATACAAGTTTAGTAACTTCTTCAGATACCATTAAATCTCCAATTCTTCTTAAGTCCTCTCCAAGCATTAAACTATATACATAAAGATCAACTCAATTAGAGTCTGCATTAATTTTCTTAAGAATTAACTCCTTAGCATTATCTGTTGCAGCATTCAGTAACTCTCCCATATCAAGAGATTTATCAGTTAATCTTCTTTGGAAGTCTATTAGCTGAATAATATTATTTGCAATATCTGCAGGAACTGCATATTTAGAAATTCATTCAGGATCATTTTCAAACATAGAAAAATCTACATTTGCTAATGTAATTAATTGTTCTGTTCCATTACGTTGAGAACCTTTAATAAATGAATATCTACTTAAAAGTTGTCTAGTTGTATCAAAATCTCTATTTACAATACTATCATAAACTTGTTTAAATCTAGTATTATATAAGTTAGATAATGCAAAGAAACTCTTTAATCCTGTAGCAACATTACCAATTACAGTTTTACCAACCATATTTTGAATTTGCATTAAATATTTACTAGCAGAATTATAAGGATTCATAATTTTTGCACTTTCTCCTAATACAGATTTACTTGCAAGTTCTTGCATATGAGATGTTGTAATAGGCATTGTAAGGTTAATCTGATTTTTAGGACTCAGTATTACATCAAATACACCATTTACAATTGCATTTCTTATAGCATCCTGTTTTAAGAATGGAGATATTTTTGGATCTTCTGCATTTGTAAGTAATTCTCCATTATCAGAAATAGAATAACCTAATATATAAACTTTATCGATCATTTTTGTTAGCTTATACTTTCGTATAAGATCAGACTATATCTTATATTAAATTACTATTACCATAATTTAATATCCTCTTATTTCCATAAAATAATGTACTCTACTTGTTTATTCCTAATAATATTTCTTTATTAGTATACTTTCGATAGTCGTTGAACCCTTCTTTTCAGAATCGGCTGCTGATTGTCCAATACTTATAATTTTTAAACATTCACACTTAAATCATTTTTAGATTTTATGTTGTAGTTTATAAGTCTCTAAGGAGTTTCCAGCAATTAAAGAGGTTTTATTATGACACGTAACTCTATCATAATCAGACCCTTGCAACCATGTCTGATTGGTTGGTACGTAGACCTCGTTTATGTCACTATCAGTAAATAGAACTACTTCCATTGGCATGAATGACTGCATTGACTGACAAGGAATACGAGTACCTACAAATCTTAAACTTTGCTCAAACGCTTTATATTTTCTATCAGCGATTTTCATAATTCTATTACTAAATCTAATATTTTGATTATCACTTAACATTTGAATTAGCACTTGAGGATTTATAGATTTGTAATCTAAAATTTCTCTAGTTTTAATATCTCCAAAATCATCATAATATGATAAAGTAACATTATCTGACGTAAATTGATTTGCAATTAAGTTTTTGTAATTAGATAATGTATAGTTATACTTATAGTTATTATAGATTCTAGAGTTATTAATTTCAGAAAATCTTTCAAAGTTATCTACAATTACTAGGTCATGTGTATTTCCCGCAGTATCAGTATATTTATAAAACTTCTTACCTTCTGCAGATGCTATTTCTTTTCCATTGTAGTAAACAGAATTATCAACTATAGTAAAATCTCCATTTGGAGTTAAAGTATCCTTATATAAATTATTCAGATTTTGGTCTCCAATTTTTACATAAAGTTTTTTTCCAGTTCCATCAAATAATATTATATCATAAGATTCAGGATCAGGATTATCATTGTTATAATAACCTTGAATTCTCTCTTTAAAGAACTCAGCTCCTCTTTGCTTAATTTTAGCTATAGAATCTCCTGGCAATAGACCTAATTGTTTAGCATATAATTTACCCATAATAATCTGGGCAGGAATTACTTGTACAGATTCAGGTTGTACATATATACCTTTTCATTGGATCATCTTACCATCAGCTAAATCATTTAATAATTTTTGCTGAGATTTATGTAACGAGTTTTCTATAAAGTCAATATCGATTTCTCCCGCACTAGGAATTAATGTTCCTGCTGCTCTACGAATTAGAGCTATTCTCTCTGTAGTAATAATATTAACTCATTCTAGTTGCTCAGGGGTTAAATCTTTTTCAGGTTTTCCTTTAAGCCCAAGTTCCTTTTTAATATTAGATCTTAATTCATCATATAGAGATTCTACAGTAGTACTAGAGGTTCCATTAAGATAATGTAATGCACGAGTTATATCTCCTTCAAAAATACTATGTTTTTCTCCCTCAATAATAAATATTGTATCAGAGCCTTTAAGATTTTTTGGACGTAAAGATAATCTTTGTGCATATCTCTTATCTAAGTTTTTATACCAATCGTATTTTGAATAATTATCAATTTTTACAATATCATACATATCAGTAGTAACCTTTCCCATATATCCTTGATATAGTCTCTGTCCTTCTTCGTTTAATAAAGGTTCTTCTCCATTAAACATCGGATCATTATAAACTACTAATGTATCTTCAAAATCGATAGGATTTTCAGCAGTAAGTTCTGTAACAAATGGGTTAATAAGATTTTCTCCATTACGAGTAACAAAAGGACCTTGCATTGCTTCATTAATAGTTAAATCTGCAAGACGAGGATCTGTAGCTCTACCTACCTTTCTTACTAAATCTAAAAGTTCATCGTAGTTATAGTTATATCCTCCTCAGTTAAAATACTGTTGTATTCCATATGATGGATTTAATACAGATGCAACACCATCATAATGACGTCTAATTGCATCTTTTACTAAAGAAGATGTAACTGTTGAGTTAAAGATACCATTAATAGTACCTGCACTAAAAGGAATTTTATAATCGATTTTCTTTTCATTAAAACTTTGTTGAGCAAGTTTTATAAAAGATTGTGCAAGTCCTAAAGTATCTTTATTATTTGTTTGAAAAGCTTTAACTAAAGCTTTACCATAAATTTCATATAAGGCTTGTTGATCTCCTGTTTCAAGAACTTCATGAATTTCTGCAATAGCATCATGACATAATTTACCAATTTCTTGATATACTTTTGTTGCTAAGTCGTGTGTAAATCCATTTTGTTCAAGAGCACTAATCATCTGAGTCATTTCAGTAACTTCTGCTTCATCAAGTTCATGATCTGCATTCATCTGAACTCCTCCAAACTTAGTCGACATTGTAGTAAACCACAAATCAGAATCATTAGTTCAAATATCATCACCATTAACATTAGAAGCTCCTACTTTAATAGCAGACTTATTCACAAGATACCCAATCATATAGTCTTTTAGATTATTATCATTAATAATATCATTGACAACATCTAAGTTATTTTCAGACCAATATAATTGTTTCATAGTATCATTATATTCCATTGATCATGCTCCACCAAATATTTGATCTAAATCATATATACTATTAATTTCAATATTTGTGTCAAGTATAGTATTTTCTCCAATTATATTACCAAATATATCAGTTTCAACACGTTCTACTTGAGCCACATTATTATTAATAACTACATGATTTATCTTTCAATAAGTTTGGTTATCAGGTTCTCTATAGAAGAGATTATCAAATACTTTGTCATAAACGATTGTTACACTAGGATCAAATAGTAAGTTATGCATTTTTCTAAACATATTTTCTAATTTGATATCTGATCCTCATGATGCACGTCTATTAGCATTTGTAATCTCGTATTCTGCTCACTTTAACAATTTAGGTAAACCATATTCTCCATTCATATCTGCTAAAATAGTCTTTTTATTTCTACCTACTTTAGCATCAATTAGAGATACATTTTGTTGTCTAGAAAAATATGGACTTGTAAATCCAGATCCATCCATAGAATCAACACTATCAGTCATACCTGAAATATTTTGTACAGCAGCGCCAATATCTCCAACTACAGCCATTTTAACTTTTGGAGCAACTCCATTTTTTAATCCTTGTGCAAAAGAGTGGTGAGTAGCTCCATAAATAACCATACGTTTTACCTGAGAAATTCATCTACTTGCAAAACTATGTTCAAGATATCCTTCTGTTGCAGAAATTTCTTTATTCTTATTTGGGTGAGTATAAACTCCTCCAACCATCATTTTATTATATTCATTACTTAAAAATGAATCCATAATAAAATACGAATAAAGCATAGGATTTAATTTGCCATCCTTATCATGTATTGTTACATAAGGAACAGTATATGATATAGGCTCATCATTTTCATCAACAGTTTCAATAGTTCTTTCAGCAATTCAGTTACTTCATTTTCTAGCAGAAAATGCCTTATATACATTTTTGTCAGAAGATATACTCTCTCAAGCTTTTGAGCTGTCTTCAAGAAACCTATTTAATTGATAATTAATAAACTCATCAAATTGATTTCTTTCGCTGAATATATTATAAAGATTTTCAAGTGTTTCATTAAAGACATTTTTCTTAGTATATGGATCTTTAGATATATGAACTTCTTCAATAAATTCTAATCCGCTGTCTCTAAATTTTTGCTTAATATCTGCAAGTTTTGTTTTTGCAATATATTCTTTTAGATCACTTATAGTCTTAAATTCTTTACCTGTAGCTTGAGTATAGTCGTTTAAGATTTTATTAATTAAGTTCGTATATTGACTTTGATTTGTTTTAAATCAAATATTCATAATAGGTTCTAAATCAGATACATTCTTACTAGAATAATATTTCTCTAAAACTTCCTTAAAATTAATTGAACCTAAATCTTTAAAATCTCAATTTTGACTTAAATCAAATTGCATTACAAAATGTTTATTTTTATCTGAATAAACTGTTGATTGCAATCCAATTACTCCATTTACCTTTCCACCCTGCTCAGAAACAGATTTACTTGAAGTTAATCCTTCAAAGAAATCATATACTATTGCAAGATGTATTACTTCATCTTCAGTAAGATTACTAGATTGTTTAGTATAATCTCCAATAGTTACTTCTGCTCGAATCTTTGGATTTTTAATACGTTGAATATTGTTAAATACAGCATTATCACTCATTACTGTATCAGATCCTCATCCAAGTTCATCATGTAAATATTGGCTCATTTTCTTATGAGAGTACGCTAAACAAACCATTTGATATAATGGTAAATTGTTACCTTCTGCATTCTTAATAACATTAATTGTATCAGAACCATTAGTAACACTTAATACTTTTGCTAAATCATTTGCTTGCCCAAAGAAGCCATTTTTGCCTATATCAATAATTTGACCTGAGTTAGCACTATATAAAATACTACCTAATATTGGAGTTAATAATGTAATTTTATTTACATTTTTTTCTCTTGGGAATACTTGTTCTGCAACTTGATTAAAATCATCTGCTACTAAAAATGAAGCAAAATCCATAAGTAAATCGTCCATTAAAGTATCAGATATTATTCCTGCAGAATTAATTTCTCCAGTATCAGGATTATATTTTAAATTTAAAGTATTACTGCCTTCTGTAATACTAATATTAGTTCCAATAATATTAATATCGTATTTTCCTAACTTATTTTGAAAGTTAGTTTTATTATCAATTCAGTAAGTACTTGCAGCTTTAATAATATCTGTAAGAAAATATCTCTGTATTTGTACAGGTCGATCAGTTAAATTCTTACCAGTTAATTCTCCAGTTAAGTTATCCTTACCATAACTAATATAACTTGACAATACCGTCTTATTCATTAGATGTGTATACATTTGCTTAATTGGAGTAGCCATTTTATCTGAATAGATAAATTTAGCAATACCTCTTAATTTATTTTGTAAGTAAGTTGTATGTTCTGGCGCTACAGATTTAGTTGCTAGTGCATTTAAATATTTTCCAATAATTTTACTCATATCCATATTGCCCTCTTTAGCTATTTCATCAACTATTTCAGGGTCAACGCTTTCCTCCATAAATAACTTTACTTTACCCATAGCTGAATTAAATCCAGATAAGGTAATAGCTGTATTTTCTATAATAACACCGTCTTCATTAACTTCAGGAAAATATGAAAGTAAAATTTTTGCAAGGTCACTGACAGATTCTTCAGCACCCATAAACTCATTATTACTAAAACCAGTATAGTGTGTAACATTAGGTCCATCATAATTATAACGTCCTATAGCATAAGTTGAACTGTTTTTATATTCTGGTTTAATAGAAATAAATGGAGTATATAATCTCAATATATCATCAAAAGTTTTTAATGTTACATATGCATTATATGCATTAAAATATTTTTGATCTTGAGTAAGTCCTGCATTTTTAATGTAGGCTTCATATTCTTTTATAGTATCTTCAAATACATTAATAATAGATTTAGGCTCTGAGTCAATGCTAATAGGATTTAGAGGTTTTCCCATGAACTCACTAATAATAGATAAAAGTTCTTGTTTATATTTAAAAATTCCAGTATTTAAATTGGAATAACTTCCTAAAGTAGCATTTGCATCTATAAAAGAATCAGAATTAATATCAAATACAGACATAGAAATAATCTTTTTTGCTGTATCATCAATCATTTTATTATATTGTCTTGAATTATCAATATAATATTGTTGAGGTGAAGATCCTTCAGGAGGAAGTTCAATACCTAATCTACTACTAATCTTTTTAGGTTCAGATACAGGTGTTGGAGCGGAGTCTGTATAGACTCCACTCGCAAACATATTAAACACCTCATCTGGATTTGTAAAATGCTCATTTATGAACACTTTAAACGCATTTAAATCTGGTGAATCACCTCTAAGTAAGTTCTTCAGTAACGGATAATATACTGAAGAATATCCACATTTAACACTCATTATTTTCTAATTTTGCTATTAAGTATTTCTGTACGTTTTCTCTTAACTCATTAAGAGTTTCATTTGTACTAACTTCGTTATAATATGTACTTGCTACAGTTTCAGTTACTTCTGTATTTTGCATTAAAGCTTTAAGATACATTAAAATATTAGGACTTGATTTATATAAGTCTTTTACAGAATTTAAATAATCTCTAAGTTCTATATATTCATTCATTGTATTAAACTCTCTAATTGAGTAAACTCCATCTTTATTTTCAAGTACAAAATTCTTTGAATTATTGTTCAAAGATACTAAAAATGGTACAAATTTCAAATTATTTCTAGAGATAATTGTAACATCATCTGGATTCTCTCCATAAACTTGTTTAAACAAATTCTTAAGCATAGGAGTAAGATCATCCTTTATCTCCTTCATTACAATTTCAGGATTGTTAGAATCTCCAACAATTTGAATTATTGTATAATTTGGAGTAGTAACTTTATTTAATATTTCATTATTAACATCATTAACGGTTGATTCTAATAAGTCTATATTTGTAATTTGTTTATTTACTCCAAACTGGTTAAACGCCTCATTAATTTTATTAATCTTTTGACGTTGTAAATCCTCTTGAATAGCTTTTTCAGGATTAACTTGAATTTTGTCATAATCTATAATAAAATCGTTTCCTATTAAGTTAGAAGCATTCGTAGAATATAGTTTATTTGCAGTATCTACTTCATAGTAGAATTGAGATCCTGGAACTACTTTAACTGCATCATCAAATACGTAAATTCCTTGCTTAAAGTTTGGATTATTTTCAATATGTTCTTGAAGTTTTTCAGTTTTTCCAACAAAATCCGCAAAGATATTATATATCATAAATGATGGATCATTAAATTCAAATTTACCAACTCTACTAATGTAACCTGTTTGCATTAACATTTGGTTAGAATCAAAAGATCCAAACTCGGTATTTAGTAAAGAATCAAAATCAGAATAAGTTTTCCCATTAACAACATATTGTCCATTCTCCATAGTTACTATTCTTTCAGTAACGTTTCCTCTATCAGCTTGAGTTACTTTATCTTCATAAGTAACTCTAATAGCATTAGTATATCCTGATTGTGTATTTAATAATGCTCCTAATCTAAATAATATAGTATTTTTATAAGGAGAAAAATACGCAAGTGAAATTAATTGTCCAGCTCTTTCTCTGTTAAGATTATTTCGAACTTTAACATTTTTGTCTCCTGCCTTTCTTTGTGCATTAAATAAATTAACATTATTAATTGCAGTATGAATTATATTATCTAAAGAAGCAACACTATTTATTCCTACTAATCGAATTCTAGGATCATTTTGGACTGTATTTAAAATAGTTCCGTCTTCTGCTACTTGTGCTTTTAAGTGGGCTTCAAATTCCTTTTGGCTAACTAATGGATCAGCAGAGAACAACATAAATGTATTTCCTCTATTCTGATACATAAATGCATAGTTTCTTGAATCTGCTTCAAATGTATTTCCTACTCACTTAATGTGATCTTGCCAATCTGACTTACGTACTACTAAAGATACTAATTTTCCGTAAGAAGAGAATAAACCTCCTTTATTTAAGGCACTTGTATTAAAGTTAGATACATCAACAGTTGTTAATTCTCTTTCTCTTGTAAACTTAGCATAACTTCCAATTGTAAAATCTCCTGTATATGTTCCAAATCTTGGAGTTGTAAATAATAATGGAATTTGTGCAGTTTTATCTTTTATCTGAATTTTTGCTACTAATAATCCTCTTCGCCCATTATCATATGGAACGACTTCAAACGTAGGTTTAGTTTTTAGTGCAGTTTCTAGTTCACTAAAAGCACGACCCATAGCTCTATCTTTATTTAAAGCTTGTCCTAACCGTATAATTTCTCTTGGATTTTTATAATATCCATATTTAAAATAAGCAGCGATTAAATTTAAAGCCCTAATATATTTAGGAGCTGCAAGTTTACCTTTTATTCCCAATATGTTAAATAAAGAAGATTCTTCACTTTGATCATAATTTCATAAATTATTTAAATAGAAATCTGCAATATCATTTCATTTAGAAATATTTAAAGGATCATCTGTTATTCCCATATTCTGAGGAACTTCTTCAAGTATATCTACAGGAGGAGTAACAGATTGTTCAACATTGGGGGCGTGTACTGGGTTTTGATCTGTAACAGGAGGTTGTTCTCCAGTATTACTATCAAATGTTTGTTCACTTTGTGTTTCAGATATAGTATCTTTAGTTTCTGATTCTACAGAAGCTTGTCTAACTGATTCTTTAGGAGATTCACTAACTACTTCTGCTTCTGGTGTAGGCTCTACTCTTGGCTTAATATTTTGTTCTGAAGTTGGCAGAACAGGCTCAGCTACAGTTGGATTTGGATTTACTTCCTCATAATCAATAGATTCGGGACTATTCTCTAATAACTTAGTTCTTCAATCTTTGAAATCACTAATTTGTTCAGGAGATACTTCAATACTTCCTGCACTTGTCATATCATTAATTGTGTTTAACTTTAAGTCTAGACTAATTCCATTATCTACAATAATTGTACCTTTTGTAGAACGTTGAGTTAGTGTATATAAATCCTTAAGAGTTAAATAATGTTTTCCACTTGTATCTTTCCAACTCTTGTCTATGATTGCAAATTCAAATTCATCACCTTGAACACTATCTAATCCTACTACCTTAACATTATTAATAGCTGTATATTTAGCAGGATTATCAGTTATAATTGCAATATCATTAGATAACTTAGATAACTTTTCTACTATTTTAGGTACTTCATCTGAACTATTAATAAATTTCTCTCCACCAAATGTTTCAGTAGTTTCAAAATATTTAAGTTTAATACTATTTTCAGATAATATCTGTTTCGTTAATAAATCGATCTCACTTTCAAGCATACTTGGATTATCATAGTATTTATCTCAAGTTTGATCTAATATACTATTTAAAATAGTATAGTTGTCATATTTTGCAATATTATTTGGACGTAGAGGAGCAGTTAAGTTTGGAGTACGTGTAAAATAAGTATCCTCAATTCCTAAATTTCTTCTTGCATTTTCATAGAAAATATAAGCTGAATTTTGTTTATAATCTCCTAATCCAACAATTAAGATATTATTTTTATTTGCCCATCTTGTAATTAATTCAAGATCAATTTTAGAAAACTGACTAATTTCATCAATAAATATGATTCTATTCTCAGTTTCTGCAAACATTGTAGCTGGATTTAATTTTAAATCCTTAAGAGTATATGTAGGTATTTCATCACTTCCAATAACTTTATTAATATCTGATTCAGAAATTTGTTTTCCTAGAATCTGTTCAATTAATTCTGCTTTTGTATATGATAAACCGTCATGCTCAATTGCTGCAGATAATCGATCTGTTTGTTTTCTTGTTGGAGCTACAGTTACAATTTTATATGCAGGCATCATTTTACGTAGTACATAAGCGACACCTTGTGTTTTACCTGTACCTGCTCCTCCAAATGTTGCAATAAAGTTTAATAACTGACTTTTATTCTGTATATAGCTATCATCTGATGTAGCTTTTGCTTTTGCAGATAAATATTTAACAAATTCATTAAATAAATCTTTTCTTTCAGATGTTGCATGTATTAATCTAATTGCATATTCCTGAGAAAAAATTGGAGCTTTATTAAATGATTCATCAGTAATAACAGTTTTTAAGTTGTTATAGAAATTTGCAGAAGGATATGCAATTAAAGACAATAAATAAACTGCCTGATCGTAATCAGTAATTGCTTCAGTATCTCTAGCAAGCTTAGTAGGTCTTGCTGTAATTAAAGAAGTTGGTTCGAATAGTGAAGTGATGCGGTCAACTATTTCGCTATTAGATAATTTTTGATCATCTATAAGTTGATAGATTTTGGTTTCTAATCTAATAGAAGCCTCTTCAAATTCTTTAAAATTACTCTCCTTAATTTCTCCTGATGGAAAATCTGATTCAGCAATTAATTGGTTAAGATCTAAGTTAAATAATGATGCAAACTTATCTTTGATTACAGAATTTTCATTATTAAGTAACAGATTTGTAAATCTCTGTCTCATATTAATAGCAATATCTTTCTGTTCTCTAATTTTTTGTGCATTATTATTTTCTGCAATATTTATTAATGTATCAAGTCTAACCTTAATTGCTTTAAGATCTGAAGACATATTAACGGCAGTTTCTGTATCAATTTCTGCAAGTAGATCTTTAGCTAATTTCTTCTTAAATTTATTAATTTGAGTATTATATCCTCCATCTATAGAAGCAATAACAAGAGAATTTAAAATATCAATAAACCTACTAGTTTCTTTAAGTCTAGTTAAAGCATCCTTATTATTAATAATATAATCTTCTAACGAATCACTATTAAGATAACTATTATACTCTTTTACAATAAGATTAACAATATTTTGGCTAATTCCATTAGTAGATACTGCAAATTTTTCTAATAACTCATATGCAGGAGATACTTTAATTTCAGATTTAAGATCTGCAACATCATTAATAAAATCAATAAACGTTCTTCCAGATATTCTTGGAATAATTCCAGCTAATATTTCATCTGCACTTTGTCCTAAAAAGTCTGATAAATTTACTAATCCATCACTTTGTAAAAGATTTTGATATGCAGTTTTAATCTGATTTATATCTCCTTTTGATACAATATCTTGAAAAACAGCTAAGTCATTTGCAATTCCAAGAGTCATTGACTCATATCCTACACTATCACCTTCTGTTCTTTCTATATATGTATTAATAGCTTTTTCTCAATTAGCTGCAGCAATTCCTTCAGTAAATCCATTTATATAAAAATAACTCTTCATTAATGCAACAAGGTCTACATCTGTTACATCAGTATATAAAGAATTAGCCTTTAAATAATTTAAGAAATCGATATAACTATTAGCATATGTATTTAAAGCAGCTTCGTTATCTGCTATAAACGTATCTGGTCTAGCTAATACTTTTCTACCTTCTTCGCTCAGTTCCTGAGTTAGTCCAAATTCATGTCTTTTAACTAAGAAATCTTTATAATTTTCAGTTAGTTGTAATTTAGTTTGAAGTTCAGATACTTCTTCATTAATTTCGACTCCTTCAGGAAGTTTAGAAATAGCTTCGTCTATTTGTGCTTTTAGATTAGCAATTTCTTTATCGATATTTTTGATACGATTAGTTTGAATAGTTTCACCTGGAGCATAAGCTTTACTTAAGTCTACAGTTTTTTGAGATACGGCTACTAGATCTTGTGCAATAGATTCATTTAAACTATTAAATAAATCATATGCTGCAAATACCTTTGTTTTCTCAGTTGACTTAGAATATTTTTCATATTCTTCTTTAATTACAACTTTTTCATCAGATGTTAATTGATCAAAGTCTTTCTGATATCGAACTTTAGTAAAATTATGAATACCTAAGTCATCAATAAAAGCAGTTGCTAACGCAGGAGTAGCAGCAAATCTTGCTTGTCCAAAATAATAGTCATTAAGTTCTCCAGAGACTATTTTATCACGTCTTGCTCTTAAATCATCAAGTTTTGCTTTTAGTCTTTGAAATTCTACATCATTTTGAGCTGCTGCTATTTTGTTATCAACATCTTTAGGAGTTTTAGACTCAAGTTCAGTAGGAGTAATCTTAGATTCTAAAGCTACTTTAGTTTTTAAAATATCCTCTGTAAGATCATTCCAATCAGAGAATATTTTACTATAAACTCCAGTTTCAATTAACTGATTTTTAAGGCTTTCTCTCTGAATATTCTTAGCTAAATTTTCAGTTACATTAATACCAGTCATAGCTGATAATGCTTGTAACTCTTCATCAGAAATGTTTAATCCCTCTTCATTGATAATACTATCAATTCTATCAATGTAACTATTAATTTGGTTGTAAATAACATCGTTCTGAGATTCTCCTTCTTTTGCAGATTCGTAATTAATTTTATATCCATCAGGTTCTTTAACAAGTTCAAATGATTTACCTGAAAGATTTCTACTTCCAAGAGCTCCTTTATCACGTAATCTTGTTAATTCTCTTTTTAAATCAGAGGTTTTACCATTTCTTACTAAGTATATAATTTCTTGTAAAGAATCATTAGGTTTTTGAATTGCTTCATCATTTATAGAGTTAATTCTTGAATCTCATTTTTCATGGAAACTAAATACAGCACCACCAATAGCACCTCCCATAAATGCAGAAGTATAACGCGCAAACGCTTCTTCTGTGCTTATACCAAAATCAAGTTGTCTATCCTTATCTACAATACCCATTGTGTTTAACGCTGAGTAAAGTGCTTTTACCATGTCAGATGAAACTTCTTCTGCTACTTCTTCAACTCCTTCATTAACACTGTCATATAAAATATTTCCAGGTTTCATTTTAGAGATTCGTTGCTGAATTTGGTTTTTAGTTTTCATAACCCAATTTGCAGCAGCTTTAGGAGAAACAATTCCTTTGTTAATGTTTTCATTAGTTACTTTTTCAGCAACATCTTTAATAACTCCTTTTACAGATGTACGGTCGAGATATGTATCTTTAAACCAAAAATCTTTAAAGTAGTTATTATTCATTAATGTAAACATTGCTCCCATTACAGATAACATTCCTAATCCTGCAACTCTATCAGATGCTCCAGCTTGCTTAAATGCATCATAAGCATCTGTAGAAGAGGTTCCTGCCATATAAGCTAAAGATAAGGCTCTACCTCATTTAATTATATTCTCACTAACATTTTCTTTACCTACTATCCACTTTGGTATTTGTCCAATTACTCTTTGTTGAAATAATTGTCTTGAACTATCTTCAACTAATTTTCCAATGCTTTCTACATTTCAGAAACTATTTCTTCCATAATCAGAAACACTTCCATCAAACCTAGAAAGCCAAGCTTGAATATCAGTAGCAGTTTGTGCTGATTTAGAATTAGTTAAATCTCCCTTAGCAATACCTTCGATACTTCTAAATAATACTGGGAATAATTTTCCTATTTCAATAGCAGCTGTCATGCCACCATATACTTGTCCAACATATGGAATAAGCATTGGCCCTACTTTAAACAAGACCTTTGCTAAAGTGCCTCCAACACTTTTATCTAATCCATCTGAATCAAAGAAATCATATTTATTCCATTTACTTCCATCAACAGTTAATGTATCAGATATATGTAGAATATCTTTTCCTGTAAGCGGTCTATTTCCTAATGTTTCATAAAATGGATCTCCTTCACTATTAAATTTTAGATCTCCTGCTTTATGTGAAACAGTTCTTCCATTTACTTCATGAGTTCCATCTTCATCTCATTGAGCTAATACAAGTGTAGGACGAGCTATAGCACCTAACCCACCTCATTCATTAGGTGTTCAATCCTCAAACTTACCAGTATCATAATTAAATATCTTATTTGTTTGTGCTACTTCACGTATCGACATAGTTGGATCAGAAGTTTCATATAGATTAACTATACCTCGACTTCTTCTTTCAGGATTAGAGAATTTAACTAATCTTGAACTAACATCCAGTACATCGCCGCCGAGAGGTGCAAAATAATCTGCAGGATCATATGTAAATGAATCCATAGCAGTACTTGCTAAATTAGCTTCATCTGCACGATTATATAAGTCTAAAACGTCTTTATAATATGTATCGAATTTTTGATTATCAAATTCTCCTCTATCGTTTTTAAACGCCTCTTGTATTTCTGGTATACCTTTATAATATTCTCTATCTTTAACATTAGAGTTATCAGGAGTTATTCCTAAATTAACTAACTCTTGAACACTTTTGTCTGGCTGAAAAAATAATGCCGCCAGCCAATCATTTTTCTTCTGATCCATCATACTTTAAAAATTAGCTTTTATGCTTTGTTGTTGTTTTTTCAGATTTGCCTGATTATATATATCTCTATATTCACTAGCACTTCCAATTTCATGATTAGATGCAACAGTTGCAAGTTTAGAATCATGCATAGGCATAAATATCATTCCTTTATACATTGAATTTTTATTGCCATGAAATATTTTTCCAAAGAAGCCTGGCTTAAAGTTATCAACCTTTTTGTCTGATTTCTTTACTACATCTCCTCCATAATTTACATAAGTTGAATAGATATCAAATATTCTATCTTTATCTGGTCCATCAACATGTCATAACCAAGGAGAATTACTATCAAAGTCAATAGCTTTATCACTAGCATAACCTGATAATCCAAAAAATACCATCATATCTTCAGGTCTGAATTTTCATCTATTAGTTTCAGTATCAAACTCTAAGTCTAGATCATATTCATGTAATTTTTCTATCATTCTTTGTCTAGATACATTAGGATTATCTTCAATTCATTCCTCAAATTTTGTATATCGATCATATGCATCTAAGTCAGGCTTATAAACTCCCATTTGTTCTGCATCTCGATCTTTTGGAAGTCACATTCTACTAAGTGAACTAGAGCCATCTCACACAAGTCTATTTAAATCAATATCTGATATTCTTTGATCTCCAAAGAAAATAGAATTTTTATCAACAATATTACCTATTTCAGCCTTATCCAATACATTTTTTAATGTATTTTGAGTTACTTGTGTGCCATTCTTATCTTGTAATGGATAATCCCTAGTTACAATTTCTAACCCTCCTTTGGCATCAGATGTTGATAAAACTGCAATTTTAGGATCTACAACTCTACCTGCAGCAATAGTTTCTAGAGAGCTTCTATTAACATCTTTATCAGTTCCTCCAGAACTTCCACTGCCTGCTTTAGATGCAGTTGAATCATAATCTAAAGCTTGTGTATTTTCTACACTATGATTTGTATGTTCAACTACAGCAATTTGTAGTAATCGTTTTACATCTTCAGGATTACTTGGATTAAAACCTTCAGCAGCTGCTTGAGCTCTTAAAACGTTTTTCATATTTTGTGGAAGAGTCTTATATAAATAATTAACAGCTAAATCAAGACTTTCTTTATCATGATATCCCTGATTAGATGTACTATTTGATTCTGTAACTTTATATATTCCATCTGGTCCATTAAATCCTAATAATTGTTCAAATCCTTTTTCAATTTTATTCTGATATTTAGAAGTATATCTATCAAACTGATTTGAGGATTTATTAGTTCCAAACGCTCCAATAGTAGCTTTTACATAATCTACTATAGATTTCATTCCAACTGTATTAGATAAATCTGTAAGGATACTATTATTATATGCTAGTTCTGGACGTTCTTCTCGAAGATGAATTAATTGAGAATTAGTTAATGCTTGATATTTTTGTGGATTTTTATAATAAGTATCTGCAGATATAGTCTTAATACTGCCGTCTTTATTATACACATATAAGCTACCTTCATTACTAATTGCAACTTCAGACCCAGATCCTTCTTTAATAATTTGTTCTGATGCAGTTTCATGTAATTCATTATTATGTTTAATTCTATTAGCTAAAGATTGTAATCTAATTAAATCAGACATATCATATTGATTACTCTGCCCAGATACAAATAATTCACCTAAGTTTTGAGATTTTCTTAAAAAACTATTAGCTCTATCTAAGAAGTAATCTACATCATTAGGTAACCCATTCTCTTTAAGAACATTAATAATTTCTTTTTGAATAAGTTGTTCTTCTTTATTTTCACTTGTTTTAGAGGTCTGAGTAGCAACTTGTGTAGGCTCTGCAGCATCTCTAAAAAAGGGGGTATAACTAATACCCCCGTTTTGATATCTCTTTATCTTCATATTTATGACATCATTTTTAGAAATAACTTAATAATGTTATTATTTAGTTCTCCAACAGCCTTATTGATAGCTTTTTGCTGGTCTAGATATTGTTGCTCATCTGTTTTACGTAAATATCTACCGCCAGATTTATAACTATAAGGTATAAATCTTTGAATAGGAATTTGCTCAGGATTAGTATAATTAATTAAATATGGTTTTGTATCTAATTTGTTTCCTCCAAGCCAAAATCTTCTTTGAGATTGCTGATAAGGATTAACTAAAGCCTCAATTCCATATTTACTTCTATTAGTAGCAATATCTCCAGAATATTTGTAATTTAAATAATCATCGATTTTCCAACCACTATATTCTGGATTTTTACCCTCATTCTGTTGCCAATTATAGAACTCATTAATTTTACTATTTCTAAAATTAGTAAGCCAATTACTGAAATCTCCAGCAGCCTTTTGTTGTGCTAATTGAGCTTGTAAAGCTTGTTTTTCATTTAGATCCTTGGCATAGTCTCCTCTTAACTGATAAATAAGATTCTTAACATTTTGAGTTTGTTGCGTAATCTTATTAGCATCAGCCATATCTAACTGAGCTAAACCTTGTGCTCAACGGTTTCTATTCTCATTAGTTATCTGAGTTCTAATATTAGCGTATTGTTGTTTTTGAGCAAGTAACTTATCATTATATTGATCTATCATTTGAGAAAATTTAGCATCTCTTTCTCCTTCTAATTGATCAACATTCATATCTCTCATAAGTCTTTCTGCTAATACTTTATTTGGATCACTAGTCGATGTCTTATATTGACGCATACTTTTAATGCGATCATTATACATTTTATGCAACCCATTATCACTAAATCTAGAGTAAAACTCAGTAGGCATTTGTTGTTGAGAACCTATCATTCCTTTACGAATGGCATCTTTCATTTTTTGGGTAGTACGATTGATACCTATTGTAGAAGTAATAAAGTCTCCTATTCCCATTACCATATCAGGATTAATATTAAATCCTTTTCCTTTGCCATGTCCAAAAGCTGTATAATCAGAGTTATCTGTATTATATGAGGATCTGTTTAAATTAGACAAAGTTCTACTAGTAGAATCATTAAGTAATTCTTCTTTTGAATCTAACCTTCCTTTAAACCCAAGATTATTATTAATTTGAGCCATTTTAGCATCATTTAAAATTGAATTATACTGATTCCTCACTACAGTATTTTGAGGTGATTGAACAGCTTTATTTAAGCTTGTAGAAGCACGTTTAATAGGAGTTCCAACAACAGCAACTGGATCTACTTGTACATTAATCGGATTATGATTTTTATCTAGCATATAATCAGCTACACTAGTTCAATTTTGATCTATTGGAGTACTAAATGTAGGATACTTAGTACCAGGTTGTGCTTTTATAATTTTACCGCCTTTTTTATAAAATACTGGATTATTCTCTGGTTTATAATACCAGAGATGTTGTGGTTGATTACTAAATATTCCTAAGTTAGGAGCTAAGTTAGAATAGATTGGCATTGTAATAGGTCTCCGTTTTAGAGCTGTAACAGATGTAAACATTTCAGGTCCTCCGAAAAATCTTTGAACTTGAGAAGTTTGTTTATCTGCATAGTTCTTAAAATAAGGATTGCTTCTATTAGTTTTTGCATCTCTAGTAGCAGCAGTCTTATTCCAATTTCACCAACCCATATCATCTGGATTCCTGTAAGTACTAGGAAGTTCATCATATTTAAATTGTCCTGTATTAAGTCCTTTACTCATTGAAGACTTCCAAGGTTTTTTCCAATTGAAATTTACATTAGAGGAACGTTTAATACCATATTCAGAAAGTAAGTCAGTAATATTATCTGTTTTAGCTTTACCTAACTTTCCAATAATTATTTCTTCTAACTTTTCAGTTTTTTGATTTTTTGGAAGTGAATTGACCGACTCAATCTCAGAACGACCTAATTTAATAGTAGGAAGATTTTTGTTATTAGTTGGTTTTAAGGTAACCATATCAGAGTTTCCTCCTTTTAATTTTGCACTTCCTGTGTTACGTTTTAAATTAGCAAAACCTCTAACTCCATTTAATACAGTACGAACATCTTTAATAGTTCATTTACCATCTTGAATATTTTCTCATGCAGTTGCTAATCCAGATGCAGCACTTCCAAAACTAACTCCTCTAGTTGCTCACTTAACAGCATTTGCGATAGCCTTAGATTTCTTTAAAGCTTTAGCTATTTTTGCTGCCTTAGCTCCTGAGCCAATCCCAGGAAGTAAAGTAGCTGCATCTAATCCTAGATTAAGTGCTAAATTACTAACATCGCCTCAATCTAATCCATCTCTAGCAATATCTGCTCCAAAACCAGTTAATGAACCTACTGCACCAACTCCAGCTCCAGCAACATTGCCAAATCCTGGTACAAAAGTAGCACCTAAAGAAGCAGCATCTGCAACTAAAGCTGCAATTTCAGCTTTGTCAGCAGCAGTTAATTGTGTACCATCTCCAATAGTTTTTTCTTCTCCAGCAGCGCGAAGTTTTTTATCTGATTGTTGAATTGCTTGTTTACTAGCTTTTGCACTATTAACTCTATTTGCAGCAACTCCTCCAATTTGATATTTAATAACTCCTCCGTTTTTATTACTTGGAACTCTATAAGCTAAACCTAATTGTTCTAAGCCTTCAGGAGTAGTAATACTTCTTAGAGCAGAATTACCTCCTGTTCCTGAATATTGCTGTTGATACTTACCAAGCGTTTGAGTTTTAATTAAATCCTGAAATAATTGATATAAATCAGGATATTTTTGTCCAATAATTGGATTAAACTTAGCATGACGAGTACTAATTGTAGCTATATATGGATTTCTAATAATATCACTAATATATCCCTTAACTTCTGGATCTCTTAAGATTTCAGGATGTTGCTCAATATATTGTCCTAAACGAGAATCAATATTCCAATAATAATTTCTCATACTATCTTCAGATCCAGGTAAACGACTATTTAATGTATAGTTATCATTTCCTGGGTTTTCGTCATGAAAATAGTATAATTGAGTTTGAGGATTATAATACAATGTAGCTCTTGTTTGAGGATTTGAAGCATCTCCAGTACTTGCTACTTCTTTATATCCTCCAGTATTTCCTATAGTATAGTAACTATTAAAAGCAGTTGTAGGATTATTTTCATAGTAAGAATTAACTATATTTGGATCTAATTGCTCTTGTAAAGTATTATTATAATTAATTCTTTGTTTAGTTAAAGGATCAATATATACTCTTTCTGCTAAAGTTCTTAAAGGGTGTCCATAGGGATCAAACTGAGAAGAATCTTCAGGATTGTAATTAGGAAAATAATCATAAACTAAAGGATCACCTGCTTGTCTAACATAGTTACCAGTTAGATCTGCAGCATATCGATTTGGTTGAAAATACGGGGACCACATTGGATTACCTTCTGAATCAACAGAAGTACTAAACCATGGAGATCTAGAACGATTTTCATCCCAATATTGTTTAATAATTGAAGAATTACCAGCAGTTCTCTTATTATCTGCTACAAAATCTAAATACTTTTGAATTTTAGATAAACTATCTTGGTCATCACCCCTATATACTTTTCCATTAATAACAAATAAACCAGAGTCATCTGGAATATAATCCGCATAACTTCCATATTTTCTTTTAAATTCATTATTAAGTCATGCATCTCCAGTTCCAATATATGATAATAATTCTGGATTATTTATAGTTACATTCCCATTTGAATCAACGTTAAATAGGTTATGGTACTTATCATAATCTCATCCTGCTTTACTTCAGTTTTCTTTTGTTTTCTTAAGTTCTTCTTGTGCAGGATCTACTTCTTTTTGAGCTTGAACAGGTTTACTTCCTCCTAAAAAGATACCAATATCATCTAATGCCATAGCATCTTCATCCGTCCAATTTCCTTGTTCAAGCCTAGATATAATATCTTCTATGCCTTGCTCACCATATTTATTGTAAAAGTCTATATAAGCTTGCTTATCTAAATCATTATAGCCTTTAAATTGATCATTATCCCCATAACCTGCAATATCTTTTAGACTACGAAGTCTTCTAGTTGCTTTTAGATTATTAGCTCCATTTATATAAACTCTATTTCCATTTACTAATTCAAAATCTCCAGTATCTTTATTACGCTTATATTCCATAGTAATATCACTAGACCAATCTCTAATATTAATTGGATCTAATGCTTCTACTGGCTTTTTATATTGAAAATCCTTTAAAGCATGAACTGCATTTCTTGCAGTATTTTCTTTTCCCCTTCATAGATTTCCAAAACTTCTGCCAAGTCTACTTCGACGTTTACCTAAACGTTCTGCTTGATTATTAGTAACATCAAACTGTACTCCTTCTAATCTATCGGCACTAGAATCATATGATAAATTAGCACCTGATCTTAGAGCATCAGTTATTTTACTAAATTGATATGCAGTATCTTGATCTAATGTTTTTCCATAAGAAGACATCTGATTTAGAAAATCATCATCAACCTGATATTGATTACCATCTATAGTAAAAGTGCCGTATTTTTGAGTAGGAGTAGAACCGCCTTGTTGATATTTAATTACTTGTGCCATTTTATCACACTTACTTTATATATAAAAAGGGAGATTGATCATGTCAAATCTCCCTTTTATCTAATGATCATTAAATTACTTTTTGCCGAAAAACTTATTTTTCATTTCTCCGCCATTTTCTTTTTTAGCGCATTTCTTACGACCTACTATTTTTCCACCCTTTTTGAAAACTGGTTCTCCTTCAGGAGCTTGACCTACAGGACCCTGCGGGCCTTCACTCATAGCTTGCTGTAAAAGTGCTAAAAAGCCTTCACATACTTGCATTGCTGCCTGGCAATCTTGTGCCTGTAATGCTTGAGCTGCCATCTCTGCTAACATTTGTAGTGGATCTTGTCCACCTTGTGGACCAGCAGGTGCTACAGGAGCAGGAGCGGGACCGCCTTCTTGATACTTTTTAACTTTCATAATTTAAATTATTTTAATTTTTATAGATATCTCATAACTCTATGATTGTCATATATTCATTTAATGCCCAAAGATAATACTTTAGTTATTAATATCCAAATAAAATTACTAAAATTTTCATTTACACTAAATTTTTATGAAAACACTTGCCACATTAGCAATAATATATTATCTTTGTCCTACAACCCAAGAGTATAAAATGAGTCTATTTCATTCTCTTTGGAGATGCTAGATTAAACATGAGGCAATATAGGGTTATAAAAGATAGTTAATATCTTTTAAGGAGAGTAAGAAATTACTCTCCTTTTTCATTTTATCTATTTTGGCGATTCAACGTATTCTGGATCACGATTATCTTGTTTTTCTAGTATTTTAAACATGTATTTACCTAATTTTTTGTAGGCATTTTCAGTTTTTTCTCTGTTAGCTTTTTTAGCTTTCTTTATTAATTGCTTAGTTTCCAGGCGACTAATAATGCGTTCACCTCCTACAAGATCCATTTGAGGTTTGCCATCAGATCCAAGAATGTACATTTTATCTACTTCTTCTTCGCTAATATCATCTTTATCATCCTCAAAATCTAACTCATCTCCTATTTGAATTCCAGAATTAGCATTAACTTCAAGTACATATTTAGTGGTGTCTTCAGAATCAGAAGGTTCAGAAACTATAACTTCTGAACTATGAGCTTTACCTAATACAACATTATAAACTTCATCGTCTTGATCTATGAAGATTAGATCAATATCAAATTCCATTTCCTCTGTATTAAATACAACCTGACCCTGATCTTCAGGCATAACAAATAGCATACCTTCATCATCATCCATAGATTCTACATTAGAGAGACCTTGAGTTCTTTCCTCTTCTGTTTCTGCAACTAAGACTTTATATTTCTTATCTGCTATTTCAATTATCGTTTCTTTCATCATTAAAATTATTATATAATCCAAAACCAAGCATTACTGGTATATTTCCTATTGCATATTTCATTTTAGAATCTCAGTATTTAGAAGGTTCTTTTGAAACTCCTAGATTTTTTCAAAAACTTATATCTTCTAATTCTTCATTACGTAAGTCTCCGATACGATCTAAATAATCATTAAGGTACCGTGTTCGTAAATAAGGTCTTTTAATTATCTCCTCAAATTCCTTCTCTGGCATTTTTTCTAGAAACTCAAATAGCTCGTTTCTATCAGAATTAATTTCAGGATATCGTCCGTTTCTTTTATAAAATTCATTTACAAACTCTTCACGGAGTTGTTCATTAACAGCTCTACGTTCTATTGTAGTATTACTTCCAGGAATAGTCTCTATTCTAGTTGGATATGCCTCCGTGATTAATTTTTCCTGTTTTGAAGTTAATTCAGTTGGCAATATCTGACCGTCATATACGTATTTATGATTTAATTCATGAGTCATAGTAGATCTATTAAACCCAGTATTATTTAAGAATACATAATTTGTTAAGTCTCTTTCATTAGATCGTTTAGGAAAGAAATATCCATGAGCTAATTGATTTCCTTTAGTAGAATTATAAATCGCTACTCTAGGATTAGTTGAAACAATATTTGATACCTTATATCCCTCTCGTTTAGCTATATTATATGGTATAGATTCAAAGTATTTAGTTTTTTCTGAAGGTACTGGAAGATCTTCAATAATATCTAATTCTTCATTTTTAAGTTTTATTTTTGATAAATCGTCTCCAGTTTTAGGATGTTTTTTAGTAAAAGTATTTGGAGTTTTATCTTTAACTACTTCTGCATATTTTCTAAGTTTATCTAAATATCGTTTTCTTAACTCAGAATTAGTTGAATTTTGTGTATTTGTAGGAATAGAAGGAAACGTATATGGTTGAACTCCTTGGTTAAGAAATCTATTTCTAGTAAAATTTATTCCTCTTTTTAATAATCCTAGACTACCTCCAATATCTAATATATCTCCAATTCCAGATAAAACAGCTTTTCCATAATTTCCTGCTTTAGCTTCTCTATAAGTTTTTTTGTACTCCATTATCACTAAGAAAATTTCTAGCTCCATCAACAGTTAATCCTATGTCAATTCCTGTTTTAATTCACTTTGGTAATTGACTATATATTCAAGATGCGCTTGGCGCCGCCAAAGCTCCTGCTCCAATTATTGCTGAAGCATACATAGCTGTATTTAATCCTTCATACCCTCTTCTCTGTTTAGCAGCATCCTCTCCTATCTTTCCTAACAACTCTCTAGCTTCTTCATTTCCACTATTTGCAGAAGATGTTAATGTAGAAATGTGTTCTCTATATTTACTAGGATTAGTTTCTTTTAAATCGTTAATTCTTGTCTCTAAAGATGTAGTTGGCTTTGGAGGAGTATACAGCTCTGGATTTTTATTGATATTATCCAGAGCTGTAACAACTTGTGATCTTATATCTAATGGCATATTACTCTATACTTTTAATTAAACCACTTCTATCATCTGTGTTTTTTAGTAATTCGTAGCAGATAAGTTTACCAGCTTCTATAGCTATATCATCAGATGAATCATCTTGATATTGCTTATATAATCTCTCTAATTCATCAGTAAACTCTTTACGAAAGATAACTTCTTCTTTTTCAATTTCTGCTTGCTGAATTACTCCTCCTTCTCCCTGAGCAACAACTGGAATACCTTTACTAGTAATTTGTCCTTCTAATTCAGGATTTATTTTTTCTAAATTGTGCTTTCTAGCATGTAAAGCACCTTCTGGTATTAGATTCATTTTTCCTCCAAGTTGAAACTTTTTAGGTTCTGTGGAGTTGGTTGATCACCTACTTATAATTACTCTTGCTTCATCTAATTCTGGAAATTTCATTCCGTGTTTAGCTAATGAGTATAATTGTTGACCTCCTGAAAATCTTAATTGATTTTGAGTATTAAGAGACATTGCAGCATCACTATCAAGTCTTTTTTTGTTAAAGTCAGTTATATCTGCCTTCTTATTATACATAGATCAAGCGTTAGCTATTTGTTTTTCTTTCTTTCCTTTTCCAAATAATATACTTTTCCCACCTAGATCAGACGCAGCTTGTTCTTTATTAAAAGAATAATCAGACGCCACACTACTTCTATCAAAATTGTGTTTAGTTAACTTACTACTAAATAAACTTGCAGCGTTTCCAATAACAGGAATACTACTAATAACTTTATCTCCTGTAGATACTCCATCAAGCTTTTTACCTGCCATGCCTGCTATGCCTCCTAATAAATCATCAGCAGCACCTATAGCCATTCCTATTGGTCCTAACTTATCAGTAACTGACCTAATTCCAGATTTAATTGCAGCTGCTTGTTCTCCTCCATTTGGACCTCCAATATTTCCAATAGCTCCTAATGCTTGAGAAGCTATATTCATACCTGTAGAACCCATAAAGTTTCCAAAACCACTTGTTGGTTTTGTTAAGTTTAATGACGATGCTGAGCTTTTAAACTTTGGCATATCCTGTTGGATTGTAGTTGAAGATTTTTTCATGAAACTAGATTGAGGCATGCTAGGCATAAGATTTTTATTTACCTTACTAAGCATATCTACATCCATAATTCCTGCTACTTCTCCTCCAGTAATTAACTTATTTATTTTTCTATATTTATACATATCCTTGAGTCATTATTGTATGTAAAGCAGAGATGGTAGCTAATTGAGTTCCATTATATCTAACTCTAATAATCGCATATTTATCTCTTACTCTTGTAGATTTAAGAGTCTCATTTTCATAATATATTGGCTGAATAACTGTATACCACATATCATGATTATAATATATATTTCCTAACCTTCTGCCATACTCTTTAATATTTAAACAATCCTGATGTACTAATAACGAATATTCATTACGCATATTATCTCATGTAACAGTTGTATAATATTCCTTTTTTGTATTTTTATCATCGTCTTTATCTAATAAAATCTTAGGAAAAATATTTGTAATACTTTCTCCCTTTTTAATTGAAGAATAAATATTTTCTTTATCAAAATCGTATACATCTCCAACAATTTCTATTTCGAGAGATTCTGGTTCTACATTATTAGAAACAATAACTAAATTATCAAATATTTTATGTAGTCCAGCTGGAGTATTAACAACAAATTCAAATTCGAATGGTTCTTGTTTATCATACCATTTAGTTGGGAATATTCTTCTCTTTGAATCTGGATTATTATAATCTACTTCATCAATATTTCCAGCTCTACCGTGTAAATATATATTGTTTAATAAAGCTTTTCTTCATTTATTTTTTTCCTCTGCGGATTTTAATTGATTTTCAGGAATAAGTAAACCTATATCATAAGATCTAGTTGCAGCAAATACTAAATAATCATTATTACTTACTTTAGAACTATTATATATTCCTTTATATTTAGATAAAAGATATGGAGTATATTCTATATTTATAATATAATATAGATATTTACTATTAGTATTCTTTTTAAATTTAATTACAGTTTTATCCTCTTTATTATAAACATAAGATATATAATATACATATAATGCATATTGTTGAGAAGCTTCGTTATTATCCTTTGTTTGAATTCTAACTCCATCTAAAGTTAAATATTCTTCTCCTACCTTTCAAAAATATAATCCTGTTTCTTCATCTTTTTCAGATTTAGGAATTATTACGTTGTTAGCTTCAATTATAAAATTATCATTATCAACCTTTGCTAAACTATAATCATTTTCTGCATGTTTGTCTATTAGTACCTCTGATTTAACTCTTTCATCTCAATAATAACCTGTAATTTTTACAGATTGAATATTGAAATTTGCATATTCTGAATTAGAAATAAATCTTAAATCTTTATCAATATTTATATCATCTCATAACCCATTTCATGGATTCATTGGAGCAATTATTGATTCTGATTGTTTCCTAAGATTATTATTTAAAATTCCATAGATATTTGTTTTAGAAAGATCAAAGCTAAAATAACTGTTATATAGATTACCTGAAAAGAATGGAGTTCATGAGTATCTAGTTACTCACATTTTTCGTACCTCATTATAACAGATATTCCAAATTTTATCTTTATTATAAAAAGTGAACATCACATCATTTTTATACGAGTTAAAATGAGTCTTTACATTTCTAACTCCTAGAATAACAGATTTTTCGAGTTTCTTTAAATTGATATTATCATTTAAATATCTCTGAATATTAAATTCTGATATTAACTCAAATCCTTCTTCTGACAGTTTTCAAATTTTCTTAGCATATGTATCTACTCCATACAAAGCTCTTGGAGTTCTAATAATTGAATCTTTCCAACTTGATCCATACATATCAGAGATCATTGTCATTTGCTTTTGAAGAACTCCAGAACCATACATATGAATGTTTTGTCCTTGAGTAGTTTGAATTAGTGCTTTTTCATTTACAGGAACTATAGCAATAGCATGTTCAAAGACACAAAGAATATTATTTTGTCAAGGAAGTATTTTAACAATTCCTCCATACTGCCTGTCCATGTCTTCGTATGACAATCCTTGAAATACTTTATATGAGTTTTTAAACGAACCGTCTACTTGAACATTACTAAACATTATTCTAGTATCAAATATATCTTTAATATATGGTACTATTTCAAAAGCGTAATTTCTTTTTACTCCTACTGTAGTATTATACCCAAAGTTTAATAATGCAGATTCAGGAATCTTTGCAGATGATTTTACTGAAATATCATTTACAGGATAAAAGGTTCTATAGTTTCCCATTAATGCGTATTCATCTGTATTGAATGGATCTAAAGACCGTAATCCAATATTTGAATTAGATAAACACTTATATACAAACCATGTTCCAATTGGAACTGCGTCTACATCAGCTTTATTGATTGCATCTCAATCTGTAGTACTTCTAGCTCCTTTAAAATTGTCTTTCCAGCAATTAGGATCAACAATTGTATCGTTAATAGGTACAGAGGTTGAAGTAAAATTACGATGCATTCTTGTACATACTGTTCCTGTAAAGCAGTCTCCTCTAAATACAATAGGAACTGTATTTAAATTAATATTAGTTTTATATGTAAAAGATATTGGAATTAACTTTTTGTTAGTTGAATTATCTATAGCTAAATAGTCTTTACGCAGTTGCGTAAATGTAAATTCTGCAAAGTTAGGATTATCAGTAATGTACTTTTTAATTGCTATATTATCATCAGTACTATCATCTATACTATCCTTATATTCTAATGCGGTATTTAGATAATCAATCAAATCCTTCTCAAATTCATAATCTGAAACCGAAGTTTCTCATAATGGACAATTTTTAGTAACAATTTGATCTTTTTCTATATCGTTAACTACTTCTTCATCAGATAAGCTATATCTATCACTAACTGCAAAAAATGGAGAATTATCTCTCATTCTAATTGTAAAATATTCTTCAAGAAAGGCTTCACTGTAATTCTTTATATAAATATCATATAAACAATTATCCTCAACATCTCCTTTAACTCCAATAAAAGATGTAAATATACCTCTGATATAATCAGTTGAAGTTGCGTTATCTGTAACAGTGTGCCCAAAAGAAACTACTTGTTTTAAATCCTCTTGCATACCTGCTTTTGTACTAAAAGCATAATCGTCAAGAATTCTTTGAGGTACTTCAGAATCAACATAAATTAATCCTTTTACTTGTTCAGAATCTGTTCCACTTTGAGTTTTATAATTTGGATAATAAATTCTAGTCTTAATATTCTTTAAACTATCTTCAAATTCAGTTTTTCTTATTAAGTTAAACTCAGACCCATTAAATAAAGATTGCAGTTGTTTATCTACATAAGAATCAATACACAATAACCCAGAACTAGATTTCATATTACTAACAATCTTTCTAGAATTATATTCTGTATTTAATACCCGAGATGTATTTATGAATGATTCTGCTATATACTTAGGACTTCCATTTTCTGTACCATCTCTAAGTGTAGGAACACTACTAGCTTCATCAACTCCAATACTAAAACCTTGTGCTAAAAAATTAGGTATTCTTTTTTGGCGAACAAAAAAGTACCCTTTAATATTATATTCTTTAAGCTTATCTATTACAATTTCTGGAATTTGAAATTGGATTCCAAGTGGAACTACTCTCTGATTACTGTAATCAATTATGTCTATATCTTTACTAAATCTAAATATTCCATTAGTATTTTCAAGTTTAGTCTTATCTAGAAAATCAGTAAACTCAATATCTTCAATTTTATTTTCAAACTTAAAGTTTATTTTACCTTCTTTCTCTATTGTATAGTTAAAGTCTATTCCTCTTAAGTTATATACTGGAGATAAATGATCATCATTAAAGATATAAACTATTCCAAATCGATATAGTTCTTTTGGAAAATATCCTAATCTATAATATAGATTTTGTGGAGAGTAGTATTCTATTTGAGAATCGTCAAGATTTTCTTTAGTTACAAAAGTATCAGGATGAATATATCCTATATTATAATTTTCATCCTGAACTTCTTTAGCTACTATATGTAAAGATAAATTTCTTAGGCCAGTGTTTTCATCTTCATTTTTCTCTACATTAGCAAAAAATAACATATTTTGTACTTGTGTTTGAGTTTTCACACTCTCAACATAATTGTACTGAATATTTAAATCTTCAACCGTTACTTGTGAAGTTTCTTCATATCCAGTAATAGTTATTAGTTGTGAACCAGAAACAATTTCATAATTAACATCAATTTTATATGTTTCTTGAACTAGTACTCCATTTTGATCACAAGTATTTCGTAAGCAGTATAGATTAAAGTATTTAAAAGAAGTGTCTATATTATAAAAGTTAAGTAATATTGACTTATCTGTTCTTTCATCCATAAAAGCACCACTACATGTTTTTGGATTATTAATAGTTCCTTTAAATACAGAAATTATACCAGTTTCAGCAACTATATCTGTTTCGTTAAAATCCTCATCGAGATATTTTAAATAGAAAATATAGTTACCTCCTTTTAATTGCCCAAAAGTTGAAACTTTGTTAAGCTTCAACTTTGGGATCTTTTGTACATTTCTAAACAATCTAGTTTCTTGATCAAGAAAACTTTCATCATATAGATTAGATTGTTTATTTTGATTTCGATTAATAACTTTGTATCTATCTCCTTCTAATAAGGTAACTCGGCTATTAATTATACGTGGAGGATTTATATCATCATTTAATATTAAGTTTACAGATCCATCATAACTTTGTTGACATTCAATATCAATTGGATTTTCTAAACTAATATTAAGTTGATCATTATCTACTTGAAAGTTAGTAATACTACCATCATCAGCCTTAATATTTCTTAGTGGATGATATTCTCAAGCGACATCTCCCTCTGTTTTATATTTTTTAACTTTTAAAGTTACATCCATATTACCTATCACATGTTATTGTACTACATTGTGCTATATCGACCCATCCTCCATAAGTTTGAGACATTGCTAAGTCTCCTTTACTTAAGTTTGAATCATCATCAATATATACTCTTCCCTCCTCATATCTAAGATATTTAACAAGTGTAGATAACTTAATCATGTTATCTTCCTCTTTGTAAGATTCATGTAAGTATACTTGTTTATTACTTAAATTTTCAAGTTGATTAAAAGAATCTCTTAATTTATTATATTTATTGTTAACATTTTCTACAAAACTTGCTAATGCTATTTGTATATTATTATCACTTGTAAAATAAAATGTTTTAGATACAGGAATTCTAGAAGTAATTTCATTATCTATTTGAAGTTTATCCTTAATTTTATCTATTGAATCTTTTAAATTACTTGAACCGTTATATGTATAACCGTAATTAAATTTAACAATAGCATTTAAAGCCTTAGTCTTAAATGAATCAAATTCTTCTTTAGATAAAGATATAGTATAAAAATAATAAGATATCTCCATAACCGTATCTGCAATTCTAACATAAGCCATTATTGCTGTATATAGTAGCATTGCTTGCAATTGCATAGTATCTCGCTGATTATTATCAATCGGCATTCCTTGTACAGGCGGAAACGAATAAAATATAGCTCAAGCTCTATCAGACCTTTTACTGGGAATTAATAAACCAAATAACCAATACTCATAATTTGGATACTCTGTAGTTGCACGAATTTTTTTATGATCTTTTCCATTTCTATTATCTGCTGCAAACATCATCGGTCCTTTTATAGCAGAAGTTACACTTCTCATTTGACTTGATTTTAAGTGCCCACTACTAAAGGTCATAGAATCTCTAGATAATCCTCATTTATCATATTTAGAATCTTCATTACTATAATCTCAACGTTGACCACTATCAGGATTTAATACATTAATATCTGTTAAAGTAATTGGAATAGATTGAGTAGAATTCGCCTTAAAATAACGGTTACCTATAACTTCTCATTTATCTACTCATGATTTATGTTTTCTTCACTCAGTAGACATATTATTTTTACTTCAAACACAATAAGTTACAAACGATTTTAAAGATATTTGATTTTTATTATAATCATAAGTATTATTTCAATTAGAATCAAGAGTACTAAGATTATTTAAGTTTTTTTCATTTTTAGCTCTAGTTTTTCTAATTGGAGAATTACTTGCAACAGATAATGCATATTGATCATATATATCAAAATAAATCTCCACATTTTTATCAATATATTTTTTATTAGAATCTTTATTAGATCTAATATTAACTTTGTGCGATTTATTTAAAGTATCTATAAAATAACAATTGCTTCCTATTTGGCTTAATATTAAATCTTTTCAAAGTCTTCCAATAGAATTATCATATTGATTTTTTGGAAGAATTATTTCAAATAAATCCCCTTTACCTTCTTCCTGAAGTATATATCTTTGTGCAGATCGAACATTTGCGCTTCCGACTTTATTAGTTGTTTTATTTTCCGCTACAAACGCGTCTCCATAATATTTTTTAATATTATTATCGTTTTCAAAAGTATCTTCTATATTTAATGTAGATATTTCAGTATAATCATTACTATCAATATTCTTAATAAGAATAACATCTGTTGGAACTTGATCTAACATCTTATCAAAATTATTTATTGTAACAGTTAACTGATGAGATATATTACTAGCTCATAATTCTGCAGTTATACTTTTGTAATCATCTCAAGCATAAAAATAATTAGTAAGCTCAGATATATATAATATTTGTTCCTTTTTGTCTCCTAATATTATATTAGAATCAGTTTTAATAAAATAGTATACTTCTAAAGTATAAATATCTTCTTTATCAAAATGATTTATATTTGGATTATAATCTTCTGAATAGTAAGGAATATCAACAATATTTATTCCATTATAATCTAATTCATTTCATGAATATACTTTTGTACCATTATTTAATGTTATTTCATCTCCTACTCCTTCTATAATACATTTTTTATATTCGTAAGGAAGTTCAGGAGAATAACGATATAGGTTATATCCAATATTTATACCTGGAGCTGCTTTAAAGTCAAAGTATAAAGTTGTAGAGTTTTGATCTACATAATACTTAAAATAATCTTCTCCAAATGTTATTTTATTTGCATCAATTGTTTGAGATTCAGTACTGATTACTGTTGTAAACTGATCATATATTATATAGTTATCTCCAACTTTTAAAGCAGGAGTAACGTAGTTGTATTCTATATCTGTTTTTTGATATGTTGTATGTAAAATAGATTGAACATCATTATACTCTAAAATAGAAATTTCACTCTGCTCAATTTTATAACGTTTTTCATTAATATCAGATTTGATATCCGATGTATCGTGAAATATAAAACATAAATTATCTTTAATGTAATTTAAACGAATATTATCATACGTTTCTTTACTTCAAATAGTTTTTAGTTTTAGATTTCCAGTAGGAGTTACAACATATTTATTATCAGTAGTTTGGTTTACTGTTACATTTGATTGTTCAAAATATACTCCAAATTCTTCTGGAGTATTAATTTCAAATCTTGCAGCTAACCAACCAGGTATTTCTCAAGAAATTGGTTTATAATCTGTACTAGTTTCAACATCTTGTTCAGTTCTAAAATTAATATAATTATTTATTCTATATAACTTATTTTCATCAGTTAAAACATATAGATTTAAATGTTGCCAATTTAATTTTTCTGTAGATGAAGAAAGTAAATCTTCTGATTCTCCTTTGTCATTTTTATAATATAATAAATATTCGTCTCCTGGAGATAAATAAAAATTAACATCCTTATCTTTACTTAATAAAGTAACAGATTGATTATTTATATTAGAATAAAAACTATATATGTCGTCTTCTAGCTCAATAAAATTTAAACTATTATTTGTATTATCTCCTTCAATATTATTAAAAATAGTTTGAGGTGCAGGAAATGTACCAATTTCTGCTTTATTTTCTATAGGATTATAAGATATTATATATAATAATCCTCCATGTTCTTTTAGTCCAACTGGAACGTAGTTTGGAGTTAAACTTCCTTGTTGAAAGGCATAATTACCCATATCATTTTGAAGAATAAATTCGTCTCCATTATATGTAATTAAAGTTCCATTTAGACAGTCTGTCATAACAGTATTTGGAGTTACTAAAGGATGAAGGTCCTTAATCATTCCTCCATTAAACTGACTAGTTTGTGTTAATCTTTCCATATTAAATTAATTTCAATATACCGTCTTCATCAACTTGCAAAGTTCCAGATTTATCTCCAATTGTTACAGTTCCATCTGAATTTATTACTATTGCTTTTGTCTCAAAATCTCCATCTACTGATATAGTAAATGCTTTTGTTTCTAAGGACCCATCCACATTAAATGTAGCAGATTTTGTTTTAATTAATCCTGTTGAATCAATTAAATAAGATTCTGTTTCAATTTTACCTAAATCTCTATTAATTGTAATTCACAATTGATCCTGAACTTTAACTTCCGCTAAAGTATTACTGATTTTTAAAAAAGGCCATGCTATATTTGGATTTATCAAAGTACAATTCTCAGGGCAATAAATTCCATTTCCAGTTAATTCTCCAAATATAGAATCAGTAATTCCACTTAAGTTTCCAATAGCTCCAATACTATTTCCTATTACATCTAGGTTAATATAATAATCAGGAATACAAGATAAATCTTCATTTACTGTATAGTCACTTAAATTATAAGTTCCTATTACTTCTTCATTATTATTAATAATACTATAATCTTCAGAAGTTTCTATATGAGAATTTTTAAAAGAATAAGTTTGTAAATCTGTAACTATAGATATAGTTGATTCACTAACAGAAGTTACTATTGCGTTAACTACTACTGTATTTGACTCTTCTGTTTCATACTCAGAAGTACAAATATTATTAACAATATTTCCATTCTTATCTTTGTAAATAATATTTTCAGCTGAAAAAGTAAATTCTGTTCCAATTTCTAATGTACCTGAAGAGAATTCTATTGTATATCCAGTACCATTATACTTAGCAGGAATTGTTTCTAAATATATAATTTTAGATAATATATCATATAATGAACCCTGAGACTTAGTTTGAATTGTTTTTCAAGTATCTAAATTTTTTGGTTTAAATACGATTCCAGAATTATCCATATATTCTACAGTTTCTGGAGTTCAGTTATAATTACTGTTTATAATTTCAAATAAATTAGAAGCTAGTGTATAAAAATCATCTTCAGTAATAATTTCGCTTTGATTAAAAAGATTATGAATAATAGTAAATATATCTACATTATAACTAATAAGTTTTGAATTTAAAAACTCAGAAAAATTAATAACTTTAACACTAGATCCAATTTGTATATTGCCTATTAAATTTTGAAATGATAAATTTTCTATATTACCGTTAGTAACTGAGATAGATCTAGCTATGATATTACCATCCTCTACTTTAAAGTTTCTATCAGATGTACCAATAGATTCAAATTCTAGTTTATCTGTCTTTTTTATAAAATCAGATGCAAAATAACCATCGAGATATTCAGCATTTAAGTTATTTATTCTAGTATTATCTCCATTAATAACAAATGCAGGATTTCCATTAAAAATAACTGTATCATTAAAAGTATTAGTTGTAGAAATTGACGGTCCTTCTGTATCTTCCTCTTTATCAAATGGAAGGTACATTTCATTATCCGTATAATATATATTATCTCCAGGTGCAAAAATAATTTTTGAATCTCCAGGATATTCTAATTCTCCAGAAAGATAAGGCCCCATTCCTTCTTCTGCAATTATAAAATTAGACTCTGCAGCATTAGAGCTTTTATCATCTGCATTTTCTGTATCGTATTTCAAAGTATAATACTTATCTCCAACTAGCACTCTAATATTTCCTGAGGTTCTAAAAACTAAGTTTTTGTAAGGATTACCTATTCTTTCTTCTTTTGCCATATTAAATCATTATTATTTTGTTCTTTGCATCTCTATACGCAATGTATTCGAAATTTCTTGTTGTAATTTCATTTTTTAAAAACGTTCATCCTACATCAATAGGATAATATAGTTTAAAGAAGTGTGTTCTAGATTTATCTAAAAAACACTCTTCTTGTATTTTATATAACTTCAAATCTCTAAATTTTATTTTAGCTCTTCGTTTTGAAGTTATCTGAGTTTGATAAAATTCTCACTCAGCTTCTGTTAGACCGAAATAGTACGCCCCGTTATATATTTCTTGGGCGTACTTATATTTCAGTCTTAGTTTAATTCTAGATTTAATGTTATTATAACGAGCTCTTTTATAGTCGTCAAAAAACATCTTTCCACAAAAAGCAGTATACTTATGATTTCCCATAACTATATCTGCTCCACTTTTAGTTAATAAATGAAAACTACTAAAACCGTGTTCTATAACTCTTTTTAACTCATCTTTTGAGATCTTTGGATATTTTTCTTGTATAATACCTAAATAATCGTCTAATTCTTTAATCATAATTAATAGTACACTTTTGCTTCTTCAGTATATTGATCTATGAGTTTTTTAAGATATTTATCAACATAGATTGGTTTTTCCATAGTTTCTTTATTATGCTTCATATATCTATATACTAGCTGGTTTCCTGTAAATTGAGATAATACAAAATCAATATTATTAAATTTACCTCTTCTATATGCTTGTTTAAAGTCTTCATCTGCAATTTGTTTCATAGAAATTTCTCCATAATTCCCAAAACGCAGAGGTAGTACAAAGGTAACATTATTATTTATAATATCCAATAAGATCTCATAAAAACAGTCATCAAAAATCTTAGCAGCTAGATTCTTACGATCTTTATATCTATTTTTTACTCATCTTCCTTTTAATAACTTAGGATTTAACCCATTATATAGTTCCCTAGAGTTAAAACCATGAGGAAACATTTTTTTATTCATTAGTTAACAGGTTTAAATGATTTCTTATATTGCTTTCTATCCCAACGTGTACGAGCATCAAGAATCTCATTCATTTCATTTTGCGAGATATGTTCAGGAACTCTAGCATCACTACAAGCTCTTAACCATTCTTGTTTAACTGCTTGAGCCATTTGAAAAGAATTACTATCTCTTAATACAAGACTCTTTTTATATAAATCAATATATGCAGCATATGCAGCTAACGCAGTTAATTCTTTATCTGTTATAAGTGGAAGTCCATCATCATCTACAATTACACCATGATATAGTACAGATACATTCGAATAATCTCTATCAAACTCTAATGCATTATTTATCTCATTATAATTTAATAGTTTTCCTGATTGGTATAATGGATCTTTATTCCATTTTCAAGCTTCATTATATCTTTCATAATAAGCATTTTGAACTAATGGGAAGATACTAGTGTCTGAAGTAGATTGAAAGTCTTCAAATGGAATTGTTACAGATTCTATAAAAGATAAATTGCAAGGTAATTCTAGTATTCTATTTGTAGTATCTCCTACATATCTATACATTCTAGAATGTTTATTACCTATTAACTGTAAACCATTTAAAACTATATCCTCAAAATTATCAGGATTTATTGTAACCCCATATAATATATTGGCAAGAGAATATACAGAATTTATATTATTTAACTTCATAATTATTTAGGAGTTTGATCGTTAGGCGTAACAGGAGTTGCAAGTTGACGATACCAGCGAATATATTTCTCAGTCATTCTTTTAATAATTTCATCAGATAAAATTCCACAATCTAGATATACCTCAGGGTTTTCAGAACAACAATCTCATTCTAAAAGCTTTCTTGGATCTAAGAATAGTGCAATTACAGATATATATTTTACAAAAGGAACATTAAAAATATATCCGTCCATATTACCATTAGAATTAATTGCAGTATCTATATAGACATATGGACTTCCTGGTTTATTTTTTCTATACTTATGAAATCTATAAGTTTCATCTGTATAAATATTATAACGAGTATGTCTATCTATACTGCCAACAAATCTTATTGTATCAATTCCGTTTATATAAATAATCGGTGGAATTTCAAAATGTAATGCTTTTTCTCCAACTTGTAAATCACGACATTTTGACATATAATCACAATCAACTTCAATACAATTAATTGCTAAAAATAATTCATCTAAAGTTAAAATTCCTTTTAAAAGAAATTCTCTCATTATCTGATTACGTTCAGCTACTACTTCATCCTGAAGTTGTTCTACAGATATTTTGGGATTTGAAGTAATTCCAGCTAATCCAGTTACTGTATTATTATATACAGCACTTGCTATTTGTTCTATTGTCATAAACTTCAGTTTAAAAAATTAAAGGCAGGACAGGGAAATACCCCGCCCTGCCTTCTCTAAACACTTTTATATATTGAAGAATTACGCGATTACCTTGAATTCTTTCGAGGCTTCTGAGCCATAATAAGAAACAGTAACTTTAAGTACATCACCTACTTCTGCAGTTTTTTCTGAAACAACAGATAATAGACCTGATGTTTTACCAATTTCGTATTTACCATCAGCGTTTTCTACAGCATACGTAACATCTTTTGTAACATCGCCACTAATTGCAGGACCTGAAATAGTTTGCTTAATAGAAACTTTTCCAGCATTAATGTCTGCAACAGTTAGATCAGCATCATTTAGAATTGTAATTTTGAAAAGTGCATCAGGAATGTCTACAATAACTTCTGAACCAAATGCTTCTTTGATTGCTGTTTCAAACTCATCAGCAATAGAACTCAATACATAGAAAGTATGAGTAGTAATTGACTTCAGAGCCTGACCAACAGTACCTTGTCCATGAAGACCTCTACGAGGTGAGCAATATCCAAAAGAATATTGAACATAGAGACCACCCTTAACAGGATACTCCTCTTCATTTAAAGCATCATACCGAAGATTAGGATAACTTGGGAATCGAAGATTCTCCTGAATCCATGCGGCTGTACCAACTTCCATTTCATTAGGAACATAGCTATCTTTGCGGTTAGCTTTAGAAAGTGCATCAAATACTGTAACATACGTCCATTCGTTGCAAGCATCTGCAGGACATCCGTTGTTATCTGCAAGTTGTAATTCAGCTACTTTAATAGTCTGATGTGAATCAATTCCACTAATTTTTACTTTATTAGTATCAACTTTTGTAACACGTGCAAATCTATAATTTTCAGGAATCGCCATTTCGATAGCTTTAATCATAATTTCCTGAGCATCAGCAAGATTGCTAGCATCAAGTTCGAATTCAGCCATAATTGGCTTACCAAACTTATACCAGGGATAAGCATAGTCTGAAAGATATTTTCCATCTAAACTAAAACCTACAATTACACGATAAATACCAGCGTCTGTTGGAACATTAAGTATAACTGAAGGAGCAACTCCTTTGTTGTACATTGTTTTATAAACAACTCCATCAATTAGACCTTCTTTTCTATAATCTGCACAACGAAGTACACGAAATAGATTTACAGCTCCAGTCATTGCCTTGAAACGAGGAGTTACACCATCTTCAAGTACATTTGAATTGATTATTACTTCTTTTTGAAAATCAAACATAGTTTTCTAATTTTTAAGTTAATAAATTTATTTATTTCCAGGTACGGCTATAGTCTGATTAATAGGAACGTTTGTTTGTAATCTTGGATCACCTGCATTCTCTAATAATAGTCTAGTTACGATATTAATAATCTCGTAACAAACATAGTCTGGAAATTCCAGGGTTTGAGTATTATCTTCTGGTAATAATACATCATCCTGAGTCATGGAAACATACATAGGAGCTTTTACATAAGTAATATATACATTATTTAAACTTCAATTCGAATCGCCACTATGTATTTCCAAATTTACAGAAGATTGATTTACAATCCTTTTATATGGTTCTTTTAATGCATAAAATCGATATTTTCCATCCTCTGTTTTAATATAATTAGGACGATAACTACCTTCTTTAATTTCATTATCCATAACAGGATTTGTTACTGGTTGATCTTTTTCATTTCTATTAATAATATAATAATATGGCTTCTTATGTGAAGGTTTCATATAATAATTATTAATAATACCTGCATAAAGATCTGCAGTTAATCTTTGACATGTTGAAGTAATAGTTCTTTGCACTCCATTTCCACATCTAGATTTATTTGAATCACTACCTGTAAATTCTGCAATACAATTCAACATATGTAAGTAATCTTTAGGAAGTTGTAGCTCTCAAACAGTATCATTAAATTCCTGTCTTGGAGCAATTTTACCTACTTTAATTACTGATGTAGTTTGTAAAAATCCTAAGTCATCTGAACTTTGTTGATTGTACTCACTTCTATTATATACACTATTTATATATTGTTGAATTGCTTTATTAAACAAGTATATGAAGTCCTCAAGTAAAACTTGAGGAGCTTTCACCTTGTTGCATTCAACTAAAATGTATTCATATGCTTGTCTAATAGTCATTATATATTGTTATTTATTGCTTTTCTTCTTTTCCGTCTTTTCAACTTTTTCCTCAGCTTTATCTTCAGCCTTTTCCTCTACTGTTTCTTTTAAACTTAGTTTCTGAAGATCAGGGTATGTCTCTAATGTAATACCCTCGTAGATAGTTTTATTTGCAGGAATCTTCAAGAAGAGTAAGATAGATTCGTCAGTTGTACCTAGACGAACATCCCCATACATCCAAACTCCACTTTGAAGGTTGATAACACGTTGTTCTTTTGCGTCAATAAGCAGCAGTTTAAGTGCTGTATCTGATCCTGTATAAAGGTCAATAACAACCATTGGATCTTTTTCCGCTCTTTGATATAAATAGTCCTGAACATCTGAGTCAGGAGCATTTCTCATTGATTTGCCAAGTAACCTTGTTTTGGTAAGTCTTCCTTTAGCAGAATCTTGTTCAATATAAGTGAACGCTTTTGTTACAAGCTTCATACGTTCGATACGTTTTTCAGATTCAACTCCAGGTCTTTCTACATAGAATTCAGCTTGACCATAACGTTTTGGACCTCCGTCAATTAAAAGATTACCTTTTGAATCTTTAGAATCTCTTTCAGGTGCAATTAAGAATGAATCTTTAATGCAAGTCCAAATATTTCTTTCTAGAGGATTATCTAAATCAAACGTTTTACCATCATAAATCTCTATTCGTTCATCTTCCTTAATAAAGTAATTACTATCAGGACTATTAATTTCTGCTTCACTTAAGATCATTTCTGTATCTCCACTAGCGTCTACCTGACGAACTCTTTTTACAAAAGGATAGTTTGAACCATTTGCTTGTTTTAAAGGATTAATAAAGCAATGTGCTTTTTCCTTACCATATACATTTCTTAAAGTTACTATATTATTCATATTTATTCTTATTAAATTTATCTATACCAAATAATGATATCTAAGTTTTAAATATTTTGTAGACTTCTCCCGAAGGAGAAGCCTACTAATATTCTATTCTATCTTTTTATATTACTTTTCACTAACTAAGATAAAGCTACGATATGGGTTGAATACACCAACACCAGCATAACCCCAGTCAATAAGTTTAGTTGCAGCTACTGGGCTTGCAACAGGACCACTTTCACGTCCACTTCTACGACCAACACCCTCTAACCAGTTATGGCAGAACTCATTGTTCTTGAATGTGAACATTGCAATAGCGGGTTTTCCACTAGCAGCATCAGCAGTCAGATCAAGGAAGATACCATATTTCTTCTCAGGGAATTCGATATCAAGAGCACGGTCAACTTTGAAAGTTACAGTATTACCTGCATACTCGTATGAGTTATAGGTTGCACCAACTTTGATATAATCATTAGCACCCTTAGAGAACATGAATGTACCAACAGTCTTCCAGTCACGAAGATATCCTGACAGACTATCTTGAATTTCAGCCCACATAGGAGTATTGCAAATAAAGATATATTTATTGCCAGTAGGATTATTTGATTTAGCGATCATGGCAAGGATAGCGGTATTCATAACTTTATTAGTCATCTTTGAATACACATATTTACCTGCGAAACGCTCAATCTGAGGAATAATACCATCACCAGAGATAATAGGCTCACCTGTTTCAGGATCAAAGATCTTAGGTTTACCGTTCTTATCTACGTTAGTCTTACCCCAAAGCAGTGCATTTGCACGAGCAGCCATGAAGTTATCAAGACAATCTTTTTCTGCAGCATTCATTTTGTAAACAGGATCACTTTCTGTTCCTTTACCAATCTGAATGAAAACGTCCTCCATTGCACGATACTTAGCAGTGTAGTCTACATCTGCACGGTGTGTTGCAATAAATGTACGATGCTTTTCAACATTTGACTGATACTTAACGTATCCTTCCTCATGCATTTCAGGCTGATAGTTCGTTAAGAAACGAGTCTTCATACCTGGCTGGCAGAATTCAACATCAAGAGTAGCATTGTAATCTGAATCTTGTAGTTTACCTACAATCTCCCAGTCTCTATCTGATCTACGAACAGGACGTGACAGGAAGATAACTTGCTGACGTGATCCTTCGATGATCATTACGTCATTTCTCTGATAATAATTTTCAGGGAAGTGGAAGATGATATCAGTACCCTGAGCACCATCGCCATCAGGAACCTGTAGGAAAGGAATTCTCTTAATAAATCCTACATTAATGTCCCACTCTACCATAAATGAATTAATACTTTGGAAACTATTTTTCTTGTCTTTTTCCATTGTATATATATTCATCAGAGATTCAGTAAGGTACGATGCGGTATACTGCTCATAAAGTGAGGATACAATACCAAGACGTGCAGGTTTTTCACCTAAAAATTTGTAAAAATCCTCATATGTACGAGTTGAACTCATTTGAGGACGTACTGTACTAAAACTAGAAATTCTCATATTGTTTAATTTAATTGTTTATTTATAATTCGTCATCTCATAATGACGCGATTGATTTATCTGGATTTGATTTATTTTTCTCTTCATTAGTAGGTATTACAGTTGAAGGTTTAGGAGGCTCATTCTTAGGAGCTGCGGGCTTCCTAGTTTCCTTAATTAAACTCTTATAATACTGAGAAATACCTGAAATAGCATCTTTACCAAAGAGACGATACCAAGCAAGCTCTACAAGAACTTGTGGATCATTTAAATCTTTAAAGAACTGGCTAGCTCCATTTTCATCTTGATCTAGAATATAACTAAAGATCTCTTGTTTATCGTGATCTTCAATTTGTAAACTATCAGATTTTTCATCTTGATAGTCAAGAGAGATTTCATTGAAATTTACTAACTGTTCCTCAAGTGTTGATTTAAATGCGTTATACTGTTCCTCTTGAGCTCTTTGTGCATCTTCTACTGCTTTATCTTCTTGTGCTTTATATTGGTTTCGAATTGTCTCTACCTTTTTCTTAAATAAGTCTTCATTACTCTTTGCTAAGTCTAAATCTGCTTGAATTTCCTCTTCAGTCATACCTTCAAACTTAGATTTAAGATCGGCAATATACAATTCTTCATCAGAGTAATCATCTACAGAATAAGCTTTATTTACAGGACCATTTTGATTAATATAGTCTTGCACTGCTTTCTGAGAATAATATTCAATAACGTCCTGAATAGTTGCGTTATTATTTCTTAAATATTCAATTGTTTTAACTTCATCATCAGATAAATCAGGCTTAGCTAATTCATTTAGAATATTTAATTGTTCATCTCTATCCAACGAACTAAAGTCTACTTCTTGTTCATTACCTTCTTCATCTTGATAAAGTAAAGTTTTTCCATCTCTTAGTCCTCTACTTTTCAAGAACTCACTAAACACGTCTAAACCCTCGCCAGTATTTAGGTCAGGGTTTTCAGGAGGTTCTTGGTTAGTAGGACTAGGTTCAGGTTCTGGCTCACTATTAGTATTTTGATCTGTAATAGGAGTTTTGTCTGTTGGTTCTGGATCTTCTAATAGAAAATCCATGTGATTTTGTCCATCGATAATCATAATTCTTATTTTTCCTTATTAATTGATTATTAATATGTTTATATATTCGCAGCAAATATAATGTATTAATTTTTAATTTCCAAATAAAAAAAGAATATTTTTTACTTTTTCTCTGAAAATAGATTAAATTTTCAATTAATTGCTTCTTTTCGAATATCTTTAACATATATTTCATCTATTGGTAGGTAGTTTGATATATTATCTACAATTCCATTAATATCATAATATACATTTTTAATTTTAGTAATAACATGATCACAATTATAATATGCTTCTGCTTCTGGAAATATGTATTTTAATATTAAATATAATTGATAACAACTACCTTGAGTATAAACTTTTTCAGAGCCAATAAAAGACTCTCTTATTAGTTGTATAACTTTTATTGGCTCTAGACTATACATAATTTACAAATATTTCTATTTATTAACTTTGTATTGCCTCAACAAAGTCTAGAATATTATCAGTAATAGATCCAGCTTTATCAAGCTTATCAATAAGTGACTTTAAGAAATCAACTTCACTATCTGTAAATTCAACTGTTAAAAGTTCCTTTTCTGGTAACCAAACAATTTTGTTATCTTTATTCTCAATTTTCAATGCTTCTACTTCTTCACTTGAAAAATCAATCTTTTTTCTAACATTACGCTTTGAGATCATTTCAGTTACTGAACCTTGTTCAGGTAAATTCATAAGTAACATTAATCGTGTAGCTACATTTAAATCAATTTTTTTCATTTTAGTTTTATTCATATTAGTTCATATTTTAGTTAATAATCGCAAAGTTAAAGATTATTTAATAAATAAACAAATTTTTATACAAATTATTGTATATAAACAGAAAAGGAGTGACATTTCTGCCACTCCTCTCTATCTATTCATTTAACATATCTTTTAGTTCAATTAAATCTTGATGACTTAAAACTAAGGCTCGATTTACCAAAGGTAAATTCATCTTTATTTTTCCGCTCCCGATTTCAAGTTCTCCTAGAAATCCACTATTGACTTTGAAAGGTTTAGTGTTAATTACATTATCAATCATTTCAGATAATATACCATTAACGTCAACCATACCATCTTTGTCAGCGATTTGTTTTAACATTCCTTCAACTTTATAAGCATTGTTGTCAATTACTCTAGTTATCAAAGGCTTAGCAAATGCCATCATTGGATTGCTTTGCGACAATGAAGTTAATTGTTTATCAACAAAATTATTAAGTCTAGTCATTATTACATCTACGTGCTGCGCCATTGTTTAATAAATTCTTCATAAGTTAAACCTGGGTTATCTTTAGAGAATTCGCGGAACTTTTTAAAGATAGCCATCTCATTATCTGTCTCTTCTACTATCTTGTTCTTTAACTTCTTAACTAATTTTAGCTGTCTTTGTAATAAGTCCTTACCCTCTGAATTACTTTCAATTTTGGCTTTTACTAAATTGAGTAATTCTACTTGCACCATTTGTTGTAATGAAGCTGTAATTTCTGAATATTCTTGATCTTCAAAAAATCTAGCTTTTTGACTTTCTGTTAAAGAACTCATCTCTTTATCTATATCATCTCATATTAAATCAGTCTGGAGAGTTCCCTTCTTCTGCAGTTGTGCTAGTTGGGCTTCATATTGTTTTAATATTTGCATCTGACTTGTAATATCAGATTGAGATAATAGAGGGTCTGAATTACCTAGGAAAACTTGATTCACAGGATACATCTTTTATTTTACTTTAAATTACTAGGCCGCTGGTGTTGTAGTTGGCTCAAACAGAATACTGTTTGAATAACCTGCACAAGGACAAAGTGGATTATAAAGTGAACGTTGTACTGTATCAGTTCCTACTTCTACAGCAGCTACACGGATAGGATAGAAAGTGTTATTAGCATAGTTAACAATCTTGTTGTCAGCACACATTCTACGTTCTGCTTCAAGACCTACCATACCAGCTACACTAGCAATCTCCATCTTAGTAACTTTGCTTCTCCAAGGCTCTACAGCAGCATTAACAGCAGCTGCAGTTTCAAGTTTACCAATCCGATCAGCTAATACATCGAATTGATCTCTTTGATTTTTATACAGCCCGAAGTCAGCGTCGATCTGGCTCTTGTAAAGTCCAAACATTTCACCATTAATAGTCTGACGATCGTTAAAACGAGCGTTTGCAGACAGTAAAGCAAAATCATAAAGAGCTTTCTGATTAGCTAACTCAGCATTGCAAGAGTGTTGCCAAGCTTGGAATGTCGTTGGACCACCAGTAATAGCTTCAGCAGCTAAAGCACCAGCAGCTGCACTACCTGTATTTCCAAGTCCGAATAAACCTCTTCCACTAAGAGCTAAAAGCCCAAGAGCAGTACCAGCTATACCAAGTCCAAGACCTGTACCAGCTACACCTTTTGATGCATATTCTTTTTCACCACAATTTTCGTATACATCTTTATGTACCATTTCTTTCTTTTCTACTACTTCCATAGTTCTATTATTTTTTAAATTAATTAAATCTATTTATTGTAAGCTTACAGTACAAAGATATAGCCTAAATAATCTAAAACATAACGTTGCTATAAAATAAAAAAATCCCCTTAAGTCTTTCAACCTAAGAGGATTACAATTGTGAATAATTAGTAACTTGTTACTAATTATTCTCTATAAATTTATCTAAATCTTTCTTATATCAAAACAATTCCTTAAATCCTATTTGTTTACGTCCTTTGGGAATCTTATTTGCTCTAACATAATTGTCAAAAGTAGCTCTACTAACTTTTAAGTACTTACAAGCTTGATATTTACTGAGTTTCTCGTTCTTATTAGTTATTTCAGAAAGATACTCAATTACTTCCTCACACTCTTCTGTACTAAGATTAGAATTACCAGTATCAATATCGTTAACAATCTTTAATAAAAGTTCCTTAATTAGTCGCATCATATCCGTATACTGCTCCATTAACTAATACTATACTAGAATTAATATAAGTTATACAATAACATTTATAAGTTCCACCTGTTAGACTTCCTAAATCTTTCATTTCAGTATAAATTGTATTGTTAAAAGAAATACTTGATGAAGCTGGAATAACAATAATTGCATCAGGATTATTCTCTGAAACATATAAACTACTAACTTCATAAGAAGCTGCAGTTCCAACAAATATACCAGGTTGTCCTGGAGTAGTTACTGTTGCTAATTTCTTAGAAAAGACCTTATCTAAATTTAAATTAGCAGTTGCAGAACCAGTATAATTTGTAGACGACCCTCCTGCTGTAATGTTTAATGCGTAAGGGTTTGGAAGAGCGATAGGAATGTCATTAACATTTGCTGGAGTGAACCCCAAAGCTGTCTTAACTGCAGTATCTCGTAAAAGAGTATAAGCAGTACCATCCTCTAGAGTATATATAGCCATTTCAGCACCTCCAGATTCTGTATATCCTGTCTTAATTCCTCCTAAGATATTATCTTTGGCTACTGGTAATGTATATGAAGATCCAGGAGCACTATTAGTAATAGTTAAAGTTCCATTAGCAAGTGTTAATCCTATACCAGTGCCATTTGCAATAGTTAGAGTTGTAGAACTATCACTTAAAGTTGTACTTCCGACTTTAACTGGCCTCCAAGTATTTTCTGTAGAATAACCTTGATTAGTAACCCAACTTTCAGTTGCATATCCATTTAAAGAAGGTATTTTATCGTCAACTTGCTTTTTTGTATACACTTCTGTTGTAGTATAGTAGTTTCCTAAAGTTGTATTTAAATCAACAGTTTTGACATAACTACTTAAAGTAGCATTATTGACTTTATTATTTAACTGAGTTGTAATAACTTTATTTTGTACAGGGTTTTCTGAAGTAGTACTTAAAGCTGAATCAACTGTAATAGCTTCTGGAATTTCTGGAAAATCAGTAATTTGTGATACTGTATGTGTATGATTCTTAACTGCAAAAGATCCAACATTATAATTAGAATCTTTAATAGTTTTTCCATTAGTGCCACTAAATAACACAATATTTGAATCAATTGAACTTGAAGGTCCTGTTATATCTCCCATGCCTGCTTGCGCTGCATCTGCAGGTCTATATCCTAAAGCATCAATAATATCTTGTTCGGTAGGATTTAGCTCAGATAGAGAAGTAGGAACTACAATATTTGCAACTCCCTCTTTTGAACCATTTCATGGATCAAGGAGATCGACCCCATTCTTTTGAATCTTCAAAACTTCAGGAGTTATAGAACCATTTGTTGTAATATTATTAATACGTAAAGTATTATTAGAAATCTTATTATCTAAACCATTTGTAATAGTATCTACTTGTGATTTAGTATAATAATCAGATAAGTCAATATCTGTTGTTCCTATCTTTTCTCAAGCTCCTTCAACATAGATGTATTCATCATGTACATCAGTTCCTGTTCCAGACTTTTTTACTAAATAGATAATATTACTTTCTCCTACACTAGGAAGACTATTAACAATTGTAATCTGTAAATTAGCTAAGCTATCAATAAGATCTTTTAATACTTTACCTTGTTTGGCAGATAAAGACTTTTCTGTTTCAGAACTTGTAAGATTATCAACAATAGAAGATTTAATTTGATTACTAATTTCTGTATTTACGATATTAGTAATATTATTATTAATAGTAGTAATGCTATTATTAATAGTTTCTAAATCTGCATCTATACTTGTATTTAATGAATCAATGGCATCTTTTACTCCTCCAGATAATACTAAATTTACACTATCTTTAGTAGGAACTAAATCTGCATTGTTAATTTTATCTACAGCAATTGGTGCAGTTGTAAGTGCATTATTAAATTCTTCTTCAGTTCCTTTATAACCTCCTTCAACAGCTATTGTATAAGCATCTTTACCTTTTAAGGATAAAAGTCACTCATCAAGAGTTCCCTTATAACCTTGTTGTACAGCTAACTCATATGCAGATCTACCAGGAGCTCCAATTGAACCAGGGAATATAACCCACTTATTTTGCGTTTTATCAAAATATTTTACACTCATAATTATATATTTTTAAGATTATGCATATACTGCACCGTTAACGGCAACCTTACCATTTGCCATATAACTCAAACAATAGATATAATAAGTTCCACCAGCTAAATCTCCAAGACCATCCATCTTAATTGCATTAGAAGCATTAAAAAATATTTTGTTAGTACTTATAATAACAGCATCAGGGTTACTCTCAGAGAAACCATTTAAACTAGTAACTGTTCTAGTTAACGTATTACTGTAACTATATCCAGCGTTTATTGTAGTTGAGAGCTGAGTTCCAGTAAAACTAGTAGTCGTTATTAAAGGTTTTGGTGTAGTTATTGAAACTGCAGATGAGCCTGTATATGAAGTTCCATTAATTGTTAATGCGTATGGATTAGGTAATGCAATAGGAATTTCAGGTATATCACTAGTCTTTGCGGGTGTAAATCCTAAAGCAGATGTTACATTAGCTGAGGTTAATGAAATAGTTCCAGAAGATACTGAAATATTACTTCCAATCTTCACTCCACCAAGCACAGAAGCAGTAGCTGTAGGTAAACTATATGAATATGTACAATTGATTGTAGTTCCACTAATACTTATATTAGTACCAGCAGTATATGTAGTATTTGTATCTGTCCAGGGAACATTAACATATGCTTTACCATTACTTAATTGTACTGCATAGTTTTTACCACTTGTTGTGTATCCAATTTGAATTCCTCCATAAGTACTAGAGGTTGCTGCAGGAATACTTGTTAAATATCCTTGACTAGTTACTCAATTTTGAGTAGCATACCCTGATAAGGATGGGATAGTTGGTTTATTAGTTAAGTCATTATAAGATCCACTTGTAGCTACAGTAGCGAATGTTGGTTTACCTGTTACTCCAGACCAAGGTACACTAGTTGCACTTCCTGCTGTGAATTCTTTAAATTTAGTAGCAAAAGTAGATGCAGATTCTGATACGCAGAAGTACATAGGACCTCCTGAACCAATCTGAACAACATCTCCTTCTTGTATAGTTAAACTCATTGCAGCTGATTGGGACTCCACTACATATAATCTCTCTATTGCAGCCGCAGGAATTTTAGAAATAGGAATCTCAGGAAGTCTATCAGCATTAAGAGTTCCAGAAGTAATTTTAGATGCATCAATATTAGCTAATGTACTATTAATACTTACGTTGCTAGAACCATCAAAAGTTGTACTTCCTGATACTGCACCCGTAAGTGCAATTGTTCTTGGAGTTGTTAATTTAGCAACACTTTCTTGAATAGGGTGTACGTGATCAGAGCGTGAATAAGCATTATCTGTTCCAGAAGATGCTAATGGCCCTAAAGGTTTTGGATCCGTATTTGATGGCATAATAGCTGCAAAGCTTGATGTTTTTTCTCCCGTAGGTTTAATTGTTCCAACATATCCAATCGTATTGAAAGTATTAGCATCATTTATACCTGTGAATGAAAAATATATGTTAATATTATTAGTAGTGGCTTCTTTTTCTATTACATTAGCTGTAAATCTGGAAGTTGGATCCGTAGAATCAAATATTGTTAATGGTTTTTTAGAATTAAATGCCTCTAAAGCAGTATTATAATCCTCAACTGTTTGGGAATTAAAATCTATAGTAAGAGGCAGTACATCGTTTTTATTTGCAGCATCAATATTTTCACGAGCTAGAGTTTTATTAGAATTAGAGAGTGTTTGCGTTATATCATATCTTATTGCGCCAGGATCTACAAATTGTGAATTTGTGCTATATATAATTCCTGTAGTAATACTTATTCTAATCAACTCTAATTGAGAACTAGAATTTATTTTAAAGAAATAATGGTTACTGGAATCATCATTACCTCTTACATATATAAGGCTAGTTTCTTTAACTAATAAAGCTGTAGCTTTTAAACGTTTAGTTTTTTCAGCAGCATCAGGAGAAGTAGTTGCATTAATATCTGATTGAGAAATAACATGGACGTTTCACCCCAAATTTTTAAATACTTGATCTTGTTTTTCAGTAGTTACTTCTTGAGGAAGTAAAGAAAGCGAATTAGCATCACATTGATATTCTTTCCCTCAAGTACAAATAGTTGGTCCTTCATCAATAAATGAGATATAAGCATCGAAAACCTTACGCTCTTCACTACCTGCAGTAGTCTTTGCTCTCTCAGCTTCGTACGATGCTTTAGTTTTAAAATGTAAAAATTTTGTTTTATATGCCATAGCGTCTATATTTTATATAGCACCTATAATATTATAGGTTAAAAATAAAGGGATAGGGATTTCCCTATCCCTTATTATCTTAATTTATTCGAATTCAACCCATTCCATCTCAGCAGTTAGAGCAACTTTTTTTGATTCGTTATCCTTTACTGCAGAAACGTTTAAAGAACTTGAAGTAAACGTAACTTCTGGTACTGCATTATCAGCTTTAGTACCTTGGGCAGATGTAGCGGCTCCAATGCTACCTGGAGTGATATTAACAGTTTTTTGAGCGCTACCGTTGAATGTAAACTTTGTAGTTCCCTCGTTACTTCCACTATTTAATGTAACAATTAAGGAATTCTTTACTTGAGTAGCATTATCCGCACTTCCTGCAGTCGCAGGTTTACCAATTAATACTTTTTGAGGTTCACCATTACGTGGTGTAACAGTAAATGATCCATCTGTGCCATTTGCAAATGCATAAGTAGTATTTGTATCAGTTGGGAATGCCCAAGTTCCATCACCTCTTAAAAACGCAGCTTGTTTTCCTGCATCAGGAGCAGGAACAATACCTGCTGCACCTGCTGTATTTGATGTTGCGGCTGTCATTTCTGCTACTGATCCAGAAATTGTTACAGTTGTACTACTTTTAGATGCAGATAGTGTTAAAGGAGCAGTGCCAGATGCATTTATAGTTCCAACTCCACCTAAACCAGATAAGGTTGGTGCAGCTGGTATAGTACCAGTAATTATATCTGTAATATGGCCAGAACTATCAGCTGTAATACCTGTAATAACTTTGCCACCAGCAGTAACAGGAGAACCAGCGGTTCCTATAAGAGTTGTTCCATTAGCAGGTTTATAGTGATTATCTACAGAAGTTACTTTTGTGTCAGTAAAGACAGCGTTTGAAGGTACGCTAGTGGCGATAGTATATGTACCATCTTTAATAACTTTACCTGTAGCTCCATCAAATACTGCAATATGACCTGCTGTCGCAGAAGCTGGGCCAGTTACTGCGCCATCAATATTAGCCTGAACAACTGTTCAATCTGCATTAACTACTGTAGTACCACTAACAGGACCGTTATTAATAGCAATTAGCATATCTCCAACCTCACACTTGATTCCCGCATAAGTTCCAGCAGTAATTACTTTATAGGTCCAACCTACTTTATATCCGTTAGCTGGAACTTTAGTAACAGTACCGTCTGTGCCTAATGTTCCTTTATAAATCATTGCATCAGCTGCAGCGATCTTATTATCAATAGCTGCAACGACAGCAGCAGCAGTTGGGATTGCAGTTGAACTACTAGCTAAAGTTGTTTGTACAGAGTAACCATTTTCAATAACTCCTGTCGTATTATTAAACTTAGGAATATATCCAGCAGTTGTTGTGGCATCTGTTTTAGTAACGTTATTTTTAATACTTGGAGAGACAATTACTGTTTGAGTTTCGCCATTACTTGGAGTTACTTTAAATCCATTTGATGCTCCCTCAAATGTATACGTTGTATTAGTATCTGTAGCAGGAATACCAAGAGCTGTTATATCTGTTTTAGTTACTGCTGCTGTACTTGTGACATGTCCAAACTTATCAGTTGCAATTTTATACAACCCTGATGTTTTCGCAGCAGCTCCTGCTGGAACAGCATGAGAGATAGTACGACTTTCTGTCAGATTTCCACCTCCAGATAACCCGCCTGTTCCTGTTATCGTAATTGTTTTATCTACTTTTTTATCTAACGCTGCAGCTACAGAACTTGCTGACGCTATATCATTAAAATCTACTTCAACAGTAGTATTATCTGATCTGGTAATTGTTAATTTATTACTTAATAATTGTGCATCTTTAAGCCCAATACCAAATACATCATATCCTGTATCTGTTTTAACTTTAATAGATTGAGTTGTTGTATCAAACCAAAGATTTCCAGTTTCGATTGTAGTAGGCTCTGTCGCTTTTTTAAAAAACTTAATTGTTGCCATGTTTATTTTTTTTAAATTTTAATCCCCCCCACTAAATGTGAGGAAGGGAGAAATTATTATTTATTCAATTTCTGATCAAAATATATCAAGCTTACCGTCTGTTCCAACTTGGATAGATGAACTTGTTGATACTAATTTAGACATATCTACAGCTAAACCTCTAGAAGTACCTTCACCAGTTACCTTAATAGTATTATCTGGACTAGTAATAGATGTAATGCCACCTGCAACAGCAGTTTTAATACTATCACTAAGAGCTTTCATACCTTCAGCAACTGTTTGATCTGCACCAATTTCAGCACCGCCAGTAATTGCTACTCCTACTTTTATATTGTTACCAGCAACCCTTGCCCTGTTTACTCTAAGTCCACTTTCAGATTTTGCTAATATATTATCAGAAACAGGATCAATTTTAACATCAATAACATTCGCTTCTGAAATCTCAACAGCATCACCAGCTGTAAGAGCTTCTTGCTTATCTCCAACAGATGTTTGTAAATTCGCAATATCAGCCTTATTCGTTCTAATCTGATTTAAATCTGTATCTGAAATTAGACCTGAGCCTTCAACCTTATCAACTTTATTTGCAAGTTGATTAGTAACAGTAGTAATCTGTTCTTCTAAAGCTGTATCAGCTGCTTCAAGTTCTGTTTTTGCTGCAGAAATAGCGTCATCTACTTGTGATTTAGTATAGTAGCCTGAAAGATCAATTGTACCTCCCAGAGGGTCCCAAGCTGCACCATCCCAGGCATAATTTGTACCTGCAGGAGTAGTACCATGAGCAGCAACTACATTCCAAACATCACCTTTCTTATTTCCTTTAGTAGGAAGTTCTTCGTAAGTATCTTTAGTACCTTTGTAGTCAAGAGCTGCAGCTACAGAAGCTTTTAGTTCATCTACAAGAGTTTTTAAAGCTTTACCTTGTGCTGCAGAAAGAGCAGCATCAGTTCTATCACTTTCAAGTGAGTTAATAATCTCTACAACTGTGCCAGTTGCAAGAGGTTCCCAAACTCGGTTAGAACCATCAGCATCAAAGCCTTTTAATACATAAGTGGTTTTATTTTCCTTTACATATACTAAAAGGCCTTCTACTAACTGAATAGTAGGCATTGAATCACGTTCAGCAATTGTAGCCTGAACTGTTCTATTATCTAATGGTAGATTCGCACCTAAGTCAAAACCAGAACCTACCGAAATACCTTTACCAAAAAATTCTGCCATAATTAGTTAAAGTTTACATAGTAAGTACTAGGTTGCGACATCTTACCAGATAAATATACTGTATAATCAACCGCTTGACCATCTAAACCAGTAACCGAAACTGTACTAGTAGTATATGAACTAGTTACATCAAAGTTATTACTGTCTTTAATATTTGAAACCGATCAACCTGCAGGAGCAGCAAAACAAATATATTGTTCTGAAATTGGTCCAGCTACTTTAATTGTTTTCTTTGCAGAAGTAGTTTTAGTTAATCCTTTAATTACATCTTCTGTAATTGAAGCTGTAGAAACTAAACCTGAATAAGCAGGAATATATCCTGTTACTGTAACTGCACTTGAATCTACTGATCCTGCAGCTAAAGGAGTACCATAGTCGTTACCTTTAGAATCTTTAGGTTGAGGACCTTGTGCATGAGCAGCGTGATACTTATATGACATTGAGCCTTTAACTACCTTTGCGGGAAGTTCTTGAGATGAGCCATATAAAATATACGAATTCTCTGGATCTAAAGCTCCTGCGCGTTTTGCCTGCTCTTTTCCTGCGACTAAAATCTGGCCTTGATTAAATCCAGTATTAAAATTTGCAGCGGTTGGAGCATTTGCTCCTACTTCCTGAGTATTTGAATAGCCCTTTAAAGAAATAGTTGCAGTTGGAGCTACAAATGTGGGATTAACTGTTGGGAAGATAAGAGTATCAAAAATTTCATCATAACTCTTACCTGTAAGTTGTGCTACAGTTGTACCTGCGTTAATGCCCCCAAGTTTCTCTACTGTTGCTACACTAAGATCTAACGAAGATTCATAAGAACCACTTGCTGTAGGATCTAAACTATCAAGTTTAGCTTTATCTTCTTTAGACATAAGACCATCTACAGTAACCGTAGCTTTACCTAGTAACAAAGTTGTAGATGTGGAATCTGTATATGTAATTACAATCCCATTAGCATTGGCATTTAATGCTACATTTGATACTTTCTTATTAGAATCGCCACCATATTCAGTGCCATTCATAATAATTTTCTTAGTATCTGTGGCAAAATAAATACCATCAGCATGCGTAGTGGAATTATAAGAAGCTTGTGGACCTCTATAAAATTTTACAACACTATTAGCCATGTTTTAAAAAATTAATTATTAACATCATTTCAAACCGTTGAGGTTAACTCTTCGATTTTATCTTCTAAATTTTGTATCTGTTGATCCATTTCTGCTTTAGTATAATAGTTATTCAAATCTACAGTAATTTGTCCACTTCCTCATTTTTCCCACATATAAACTTCTTCTGTAGTACTTGGAGAATGAACAACAATATATTCTTCAAATAAGTCATGTAGAACTGTAGATTGAGCAGGAATCATATATAATTTTCCTAATTTATCTGCAGTAGGATCACCTAACTCTTCAAAGCTATTTGCAAATTTAATTTCAAATCCTGCTGTATTAGGAAATGATTTTCAAGCAGCTTCGAATTGTTCTTGATTGAGAGTACCACCAACAGCAATATAAGAATGATATAAAAAGTCTTGGACTGAATATTGATCCATAGCTTCATCACATGGATCATACCAAATCTTATCATGCTCTGGCTCGTTATTTGGAAAATCAGATTGGCATCCGATTGCTATATTTTCATCGCCAGGATCTCCTTTTTCTCCTTGAGGAATTCCAAATTTAAGATTTGCATCACTAATATCTGGATTTAAATCAGTTACATAAGGTTGTGCATCTGGTGCTAATTTTTCTACTTCAGAAACTACAGTTACTGTAGCAGGTTTTCCTTTAGGAACTTTTACATTTAAAGCTCATTCTCTAGGAGCATTAGTTTTATCAATTACTAATGACGGATTTTGATCTCACTCAACAGTTTCAATAGTTCCTGCATTAAATCTTGGAAGTACAGAACCAGTAGCAGTAATAACTTTACTTGATTCCATTGTAAGTTCTAAACTACCTTCTGCATCTGTAATATTAACAGACTTAATAGAATCTCCTTTTAGCTCATTTAAGTAACATAATACTGTCCATTCACTAACAGGAACTCCATCATAACCTCAAAGAATGCGATCATCTAAAAGAGTAGCAGGATCTCCAAAAACTCTAATAAGTTTAGGCGTTTTACCAGGTTCTCCTTGATCTCCAATAGATCTTCCTAGTACCTGCCAAGTAGCACCATCATTATATGATACATATCATTTATTATCCGTGATTTTAAGTATAGGACTAATTCCATCCTCTCCATCTTTACCATCACGTCCATTTCGACCATCGATTCCAGGACGACCTTCTGGGCCTCTTGCTCCAGTAGCTTGACCAATATCTTTTCATGAAGATTGGTTATCCATTGAAAGCATCCAACGGCCATTTTCTATTCGAAGATAAGGAGTTATTCCATCCTTTCCATTCTTCCCATCTTTACCATTTACACCATCCTCACCTACAGCTTTACCTAGGTTTTCTCATTTATTATTATCATAGGAAAGCATCCAGTTACCATTTTCTATTTTGAATACTGGTGTTTTTCCATCAGCTCCCTTTAGACCAGTGTTTCCTGTATCTCCTTTAGGTCCTTGTACAGGTACGTTTTCTTCAGTTTCTGGATCTTTTAAAGGTTCTCCGTTTACAGTTAAATAGTATAAATCACCTTTTTTTAGTAATCCAAGAACTGGAGTTTTTCCTTCTGGACCCTGAGGACCAATAATATTTGTTGAAGGAATTGAAGTAGGAGTTTCATCATCTAGTTTCCAAGAAATTATTCCATTTTTAACTTCAGGAACTCATACTTTGCCAGCAGGTCCTTCAACTCCTGCCATTACAAAAGCTCAGAAAAGATTTGGTTTAATACCAATGATTTTATCGTTTTCTCGAACTAATTCAGGCATATTTAACGAAGATGATGTATGACTTCTAATGCAAGACAATAAAGCTCCTTCAAATGATACAAAATCTACAATATATTCGTCATTAAAATAGTGAGTATTTGTTATTCATTCTCCCGCCATCTTAAAGGAAGTTCCCTTATAGAAATCTCTTGAATTATAAGCTCCAGAATACTCTCTTGAATTTTGTAGATCTATAGTAGGTAATATATTATTTTTTTTCATATAGTTTATATAACTTCGATAACTTTTTGCAAAATTACATTCTTAGTTGAAGAAAACAGTCATCCTTTATATTCTTTACCAGCAGTTACTACTACAGGATTATTTACTAATATTTCATAGTTTGCATATCAAGTAGCAGGTTTTCCAGGAATTACTGCATTAGGTAATAATCAGATTTTTAAAGTTATACTTTGTCTTGGTAATACTGCTACATAGCTATAAGACTCTAACATATCAAATCCTGGTCGATAAAATCCTGTAGAATCAAATAGTAATGGGATATTACCGTTATTAAATATATCAATTGTATATTTTGATTTAGAACTCATATTATCAAATACAGACGCATCAATATTTAATAGTTGCACTTTTGATTTTGTAATATTAGATTCATTCATATAAACAGTAATATTCTTTAACCCAGTAAAAGTAACTGTTTGAGTAGTAGAGCTATATGTTAAGTCCAATACATCCTCATCTGAGCCGCTCATATTGCCATTTACAGAAATATTTTTCGCATATATATTTCCGTCTGAGTCAAAAGAAATATTTCCTGTAGACATATGCCCTGTACCAGTTTCAAAATTGAACATAATATTTGGAATAAATGTTCTAACTCCAGGTTTTTCTGGATTTGTACTATTTGCGGGTTCTCCAGGAGTAATTGGATTGAAATTTTCATAGTGGGTTGAAATCTCTCCATTTTCATCTACACCTTGTTGACTAAACATATAAGCATCATTAAATACAGCAGAACCAATAAGAGCGTTAGGAATAATTCCAATTTTGGCATAGAGTGCTTCAAATGCTTCTAACTTAACCCAACTGTTACTTGTATCAGTACTTGGAGATTCATTACTATGTAATGTTCCTTGCCATGTTCCCACTATATTTAAAACATAATAGTTAGCATCATTAGAATCATATACATAAGGAGTTTTATCTACAGTTCCTTGATATACAGTATTAACATTATAAATACCTTCAGGATAAATTATTTGTCCTTTAGAACCGTTCTCTCCATTTAACCCATTAGTTCCACTTAATTTAGTGGGAGTACTCCAGCTACCTTCAATTGTGCCAACTTTATCAGTATTACTTGTATAATTTACTCTGGCTTGAATAAACCAAATATAAGGAGCCTCTTCAGTAGGAGTTGGAACCGCTAAATTCCAACCTGTCGGTTGTCTTGTCGTTCCAGGAGTACTTGTTCCTCCATAAATTGTTGTAGTTCCTAAACAGTAACGAACTTCGATGCCAATTCCAGGTAATCCATCAACTCCGTCTTTACCTGCAGGACCAGGATCACCAGTAACTCCAGGTTCTCCTTTTATTTTAGTCCATTTATAGTCAGATGGATCGTCACTATCATTTATATTAAAATCTACATATACTCCAATTCAAGCGCCTGGATCTTCTCCATTATTGCTTGTAAAAGTTGTACCTCCATCATTAGAGTATTTAATATGTAGATAACTTGTTTTTCCGTCTTCTCCATTAGTACCAGGAATTCCTTGATCGCCCTTTTCTCCTTGAATACCTTCAAATCTTGCCCAAGTATAGTCAGAAGGATCTGTACTATCTGCTTGAGTAAAATCTACATAAGTTCCAATATATGTACTTGGAGTTTCAGTCATTTGACTTGAAGAAGTTGGATTAGCAACAGAAGAATATTTAATATGGAAATATGTGGTTCTTCCGTCTGCTCCTGGAGTTCCAGGAATTCCATCTGTGCCATTTGTTCCATTTTCTCCACTTATAACAACTGGAGTAGTCCAGTTTGTATTTAGAGTATCATCAGGATTAATAGTTGCTGTAGTCATCCAAAGATATCCATCTTTAGATTTTTCAGGAGGAACTATAGACCATCCTGAAGGAGTTCTTATTGTTGCATTTAATGTAGGAGGATTTGAATTGCTTGTATTCACTGCAAATCTAAATTCTGTAAATTTACCATCTTGAGCTTGGCCATCTCTACCATTAACTGGTATTACTTCTGACCATTCAGTTACAAGCCCTGTCTCCCCATTAACCGTTCCAATACACTGCCACCAATTGCCACTAGTTGTAGGATAATCTTCCCATCCAGATGGACTAGGACTATTTCCTGTAGGTTTTGATGGTTTACTATCACTTAATTTATAAACGTATGTTTTCCAATTTGGTATTACTGCATCCTGTCCCTTTTCTCCTGTCATTTGAACAGGATCTGACCATTCTCCAACAAGAGTAGAATCTCTAAAAGATGCTGTAATTGACCATATAATTTCAGAGGATGTGTGAATTGGAACAACTGTACTTCATACAGAACCAGGATTTGCATTAGTTTTATTTACAACAGGAGGAGTATTGACACTTCCACTCTTTGCATACATTAACTTAATACCTAATCCATCCTCTCCATTAGAACCATCAGTCCCATTTGTTCCGTCCTTGCCATTCTCTCCATCTTTACCATCAGCTCCTTTAGGTAATCCAAAACTAAATTTAAATATATCTCCTTCTAAAACTACATTAGCATTAGCTTCAGTTGTTGAAGAAACACTAGCTACTTCTGCATCAAAATTAGGAATTTCTCCGCCTTCAGAAATAGTTTTTCATTCTGTATCATAATCTGCATCAGATTTTTTAACTAATGCTTGACCAGTAGTTCCTCCAGGAATTACTCCAATTCCATCAGAGCCATTCTTTCCATCAGTTCCATTTTGCCCAGGATCACCTGTAGCTTGGCCTATATCTTGTCAAGTTTGACCTTTATCCATTGAAAGTAGTCAACGACCGTCTTCAATTTTTAATTGTGGAGTAATACCATCAGTTCCACTTGGTCCGATAGGACCAATATCGCCTTTATCTCCTTTTTGACCTTTACCACTATTTCCCATAATAAAAGCTCAATACGGATTAGATTCTACACCAACAATTATATCGTCTTTATAAATTAGATTCGGCTTATTTCATTCTGATGATAAATGACCTCTTAGACAATACAATAAAGCTCCTTCACAAGATATAAAATCAATAATATGTTCATCGTTGAAATAATGAGTGTCTGGAGTTCAGGCTCCTGCCATCTTAAAAGATGTTCCTCTATAAAAATCTCTAGAACTATACATTCTATAATAGTCTTGAGAATTTATTGCATTATCTATGATTACATTAACATTAGATCTCTTCATAATATTGAATTATTTTGATTATTTCATTATTAGTTGGATTACCGTGTTCAATATAATCAATTGCATTAATTAATTCGTTCATTGTAAATAATGCTTTTTTATCAGGTAAATGCCCAATATTAATATTAATTAATTCTTGAACAAATATTTTATATAATTCATTATATAGAATTTCCACAACCACAACTATTATTTATATTACCTAATTCCTCTCCACATAAAGAATTACATGAAGATAAATTATCTAATATTCTTTGCGCTTCTGTAAAGTTCCCCATATCTTTTAGATAATCAAACACATACATAGCACTTAATAAGAAATCTCTGCGATTCCTTAAATTTTCATCTGTTTTACATTTATCATAACTACATATTTTACTGTTATTCAACAGTAATTGCCGTTGCAAATATACTAAACATCTTTGTAATTTGCAAACACTAAAGACATTTTTTATTGGACAATAGAAAGTTTGTGAAGCCTTATTTTCTTGCACAAATTCATATGCTTCTTTATAACCAATAATTTCAGAACTTTCAATTACTTCGTCTAATGTATATCCTTCCTGGTCTGTAATATTAGATTTATAAAGATCCCCATTTAAAAAAAATAATTCATCTATTAAATTAATATATTTATCAGGCTCTTTATCGTCTTGAAAATGCATTAATTGTGGAACTACTAATTTATAATAATAATAAGTTCCGTCAACATTTAATGTAAATTCAGATGCAAATCTACTTAAATAGTGTCCCCGATTATGTAATTCCTTTCTTATTTTTACTGATTCTGGAAGCAAATTTTCGTCAGTATTATAAGATAGAAATTCTAACATTATATACTGACTTAAATCTACACCTAAATAATCACTATTATCTACAGCAATTAATTTACAATCAGATCTAACAATTACATCAATATTTATTTTTTTATTCATATTATACAACTTGTTTTATTTTATCATTATAAGGATTAGTATCAACTGTTTCTGCAGCTTGAATTTGAACTTGTTGCTGTTTTGTTTCAATAAGTTTATCGTTATAATCCTTATCGTTTTTAACTTTTTCTCTTTCAATAGCTACTTTTTCAGCTTCAAGTTGTAGTCTAGCTTGACTATTTTGTTCAAGTTGATTTTGTGATTGACCTAATTCCCTTTGTAATTGTTCATTTTGTTTCTGTAACTGTTGCAGATTTTGTTCATATTGCTGAAGTTGTTGCTGCAACTGAGAAACACTATTATTTTCTTCCTTCTTAACAGCAGTAGCTTTAGCTACATAACGTTTAAGTTCGGACATACTATTGGCAGTTGCAATACTTACTGCCATATCGGGATCTGACATTCCAGCTTTAATTAATTCAATATTAAGAGCCTTTACAGTTTCCATATCTTTAAAAGACTTAGAACTATCCTCAATATGTAAATCAAAATCTGTAAGTGTATAATGTTCAGGAAGTGCAGTAAATATTCTTGAATATTTATTACCTAACACAATAGTACCAGTAATACCATTTGGATATACTAATTTAGCTAAATTAAGCATATCATAATTAGCTTCTTTATAAATGATATCCATGGTCTCAAAATATTGTTTAGTTAATAAACCTGACATTTTAACTCCAAGTTGAACATTAGAAACTGCATCTCTCTGTTCATATTGAGCTAATCTTTCAGGTAACACTCCTGTAATTGAAGAAGCTTGTTGTTCTACAGCTTGAATAGCTAATTGAATACCTTGAATAGCCTGAGCTTTAACAGTATCATCAAATCCATTAAAAATCGTATTAGGCATACCTTCATTACCTTCTTCCTTACTATTTATTAATGCTAAGCCATTCTTTTTATATGCTTGCCAAGCTTTAACTCTATCAACTAATTTTTCACCTAAAAACGAAGGAATAAAAGAAATATCCATTCAATCTCCAACTCCTCCTGAAGAAGCAATAAGATTATCTCTAAAATATATAAGTAAATCATATTTCATTGTTTATTCGATATAGGTCGTTAATCTATATCCGTCTTTTTGACTGCTGCATGTCACCATGCAGATTAGACTATATCATACAAATTTGATTTAAAATTAATTCAAATAAATTCTGTTTCATTATATTTCATAACTACTTATAATTAATTTTAAATTAAACTTGTCCCCGCGCTTCCACTTACTTAAGTGTACTCCTTTCGGATAGTCGTTGAACTTTCAAAGATATTTCTATCTAAGCTTAGCTGCTGATTGTCTTAAATTTACTATTATTCAATTTAAGGTTTTCCAGCAATTCACGGGGTTTATACAGGACTCATATAATTTAATCCTGTAGGTCCATAGTATGAGCTATTAATGAATATGGATCTCCATTTTTATCTAAGAAAAACATTCCGTTAACAGATAATCTACATCTACTAGGACAATCTGCACTTCTTACAATATACTTTGATTCTCCACGAGTAATATATACTTCTGAACCAATTTTTACTCCTTCATGTCTTGTTAATTCTCCAGTTTTATAATCTGCTTCAATTCATTCAACTTCATATACAGGAATAAGATGATTCTTTATAGGTTCTATTGAATCATAATCTCCAGGCCATCCTGGATGTGCTTCAAGTCCTGCAAGAATACCTGTATGTAAATTATCAGCTCGTAAATTAGGCTCAGCAGGTTTACCAACATATCTAACCAAATAAGTAGGAGATGTTGAATCTGCAGTTTGTTGCATATCTCTAATTTTCTTAGCTGCTTCTGTAGTTAATTCTGATCTGAATGTATTTAAGATATCCTCTCTTGACATTCATTTTCTAATAACAACTCTCTTAGAATCTGCAAGATAAGGAGAATTTGGATTACGTTCTATAAATGTATTAACGGGATTTAAAATTTCAATATTGACATTTGAATTACTTTCTGTAGGTTTTACTCTATAGTAACAAGTACCTGTAACAAGTAAATCTGTAAGTAATTCTGCCATTTTACGTTTTAAATCGATGTTTCTTGATTGTCTTAAATAATCAAGAATATTTTGTGCAGCAATTTCATATTCCGAAACAAAAGATTGATCAATATCTTGTTGAATTGAGTTGATTTCTTTTTCAATAAAAGGATCATTTACAATTTCTTTATTTTCAATAATAGCTGCAATAATGTTATTCTTTAAATACTGTTGCAAATAATTAAATACTTCTGCACTAATTTTAAGTTGCTTTTCTCTCATTATATTTGAAACAGTCTTTTCATCTTTGCAAGATACTTTTAAATCTTGATTTAAACCTAGATATTCTCCAACTAATACATCAATATGTTTCTTAATTAATGGTGTAAAACTAACTGATGTAGGAGTCCCAATTCCGTAATTTTCTTCTAGGTGTTTGAATTGATCTGCATCTCTACGACAATGATAATATCCATAAGCTTTTCTTATAGCAACTTTATCATATACAAGATTACCTATCGCATCATTAATCTTCTTTACTTCATTCTCTATCACCATATTCTAATACTATATATTGATTTCCTTCACCTGGAGTAGTCATTTCTCCAGAATAATATTTTGTTCTATCTAGTTGTCTGTTTCTAAGTTCTTTTTCAAGAAATTCGAAAAAACCTTCTTCATCACCTTCATAGACTAAAACTAATGGAGCTTTTCATTGATTCAAATCTAAACTTAATTTCCATTGATTACCATCTATAGTTAATGTAAAGTCTCCAGTGTAATATGCACACATAGCCTTTTCAATTATTTCATATACTTTATCAACGAGTTCCATTCTTTTGCGGTATTACTCCATATTCTTTATAGCCTTTTTCATTAGTGAACCATCCAATATTTTCTCATTCTTTCGCTAATTTATCTTGAGCAGCAGGTCGTATATTCATTAATTCTTCATCTGCAATTTCTGCCATTTCCATAGCTGCGATAATATCGAACTTTCGTTTATTTTCTCAAGAATATTTTAACAATTGCTCAAGCATTTCATCAATATCAATTGAATAACAGTAATCATTAACAAAATTATTAATTAATTCAAGACCGTGCTTGATAATAGCTTCTGTAGCTGGTACACCAATCATTTGTGAGTTGCCTCTTTTCATATCTCCAAGAGTTGAAGCAGGACGTTTCATAAATAGACTATCTTTCTTTTTTTCTTTAAAATATGTAACAATACTAATCTTAGTATGTTCTAGTAGTGCTTTACAATTATATCATACTAATAATTTCATTGCTACATCATATGCTTCTCGAATATCTCGAGGACGATCTTTATAGATCGCAACATATTTCGCTTCTTGTAATCCATATATACGTTTCTTAATAACTATACAGAAATCAGATACATCTGTTGAGGTAGAAGAATCTCCAGAACCTTGGTCAATAGAGTCTATTCCTGCAACATATAGATTTTTTAATACAAGACCGTCTTCATCTCGAAGTGGTCTTTCGTATATAGTAATTTTACTATTTGGATTACTTACAACTTTTACTTTTGTTAAATCAGGAGTATCTCCAGAACGATCTCATAATAATGATACGTATTCTGGTTTTAATCCTGCTTTAAATATCCTAATTTGGGTTAATCTATCTGCAATTGCAATTGAATCAAAGATATTTTCACCCTGTTTATACAACGCTTCATTTGGAATAAAACAGTGCTCTGCACAATAATCAAGTAGATCTTTACCACTTAGCTTTTTACGTTCTTCCTCATAAAACTTTTTAAATTCTTCAGATTGTGTAACTCCTCTTGTATCTAAAAATTCTTCTCGTAAACTAAACTTATGAGCTGGAATAAAGAAAGCTGTTAATTGTGGCTTTCTATCTTCTGTATCATAATTTTTATATGGAAGTACATTATACCCTTCTGGTTTTGCAAAAATGTTTGATAAACCTTCAAGTGCCATATCATCACCACCTGTACCTAAAGCAATACGTGTTCCAAAATGATAACCACCAAGCTCAACAAGGGCATTACCTTGAATCCAACTTTTAGTTAAATATTTATTAGATCCTGCTTCTTCATAGATTAATCTATCGACACGATCACCACGAATCTTATCAGATGTATCAGCAATTACTGAATCAATTTCTGACATTCAACCATATTCAACTCCATCAGGAGTAACTTGAGATGCACGTTTAGTATCTGCATTATTAACTTTTTGCCGTAAATGGCGCATACCTCCATTAGTATTCATGTCTAATCAGTTTAACTGCTTTCAACATTTAGTTTTTAAAGGAGTAAGTTTACCTTCTGCAGCACAAGTTAATAAAGAACGATAACCTCTATTAGTTATATAAGGTCTTACTGCTAAACAAGCAACAATCTCAGATAGTCCAATACCACGAGCTTTTAATATAGCTACATCTTTATGTAGTCTTTCAGCCATTTCAACATAATGAAAGAATTCATATTGTTTAGCTAGAAATGTAGGAAACTTTTCATTACGACCAGCTCCACCTCTAGCTCCTTCAGAAATAACTTCCATTCTATAGAAATTTAAAAAGAAATAATGATCTCCTGTAATTCTATATTTACCAACTGTATAACCTTCAGTACAACGTTTATATTGTTCTCTTCAGAAATCATTATAAGGCTTTGAATCTGCAGGATATTCAGTATATGATCCAGTTCTATCATAAATTTGAGCTAGTTCATTAAAAGGAGTAGGATCAAAATCTAAACCTTGAGTTTCATTAATTGGGCGGTATCCAGTTAATTCATATGATAATTCTGGATCAAAGTAAAGTACGTCTTCGGTGACCGCCACATCTCACAAACCATCTCTCTTTTTATAAAAATCAGTTGCAGTATACTCAAATTGTTCTGTAGTATCTTCTTTCTGATCTCCAAGCATTTCTTGTAATTGCTTTTTTAATTCTTCTTCAAATTTATCTGAAAAAGATTGAGGAGTTGGTTCAGGACCTTTTATTGATTCTCTAAGCTCTTTATATTTCTCTTTAGTTGTTTTCTTTCTTTTGACTTCTGATTCTTCTTTATTTTTTATCTGTTCAAGCATTTTTTTACGTGCTTGAGACATTGAAGATTTAATTGTCTTTACCATACTTAACTATCCATAAATCCAGGTTTTACATCACCTCTATTTTTAGCATTGGATTGCATTTGATCTTTTTTATAATTAAGCTCAAGTTCTTTTAATTTATCTGCCATAACTCCAATACTAGCAATATCAGCTAATACATCTTTTGCCTTAAAGATAGGTTTACTATTATTATCTCTCTCTTCAAGGTCTATATTATCTAAAGATACTCTCATTTTTTCAAGAGTTCGATACGCTGTTTTTATAAGGCTAAGTATTCTAGAAGAATCTTTGATTTCCATGTATTTTCTAACTGCTGCATGGAAGACTGGATCGTCTCATTCTTCTTGAGTTAATCCAGAATCTTCCATAGCTGCATCATGCTTTTGTCTCTCTAAGTATTGTTGATATGGACTTTTCCAGTCACAAAACAACCATATATATTTAAATTCTCTTCAAGCTCTTAACCTCTTTGTTCCTTTTGGATCTTCTTTACATTTATTTCTTTCTGTATCTCACAGCGCTGCAAACTCCTTTATTAATAGTATTTCGTATTCGTTAATCTTTAGATTACATGTTACATTATCATAAAGGAATAAATCTAGCATTACTTATTTTAGATTAAAACGTTTATTAAATGCTTTGTCTCGTTTATCATATTCTTGTCTTTCAACTTTTTTATCTCTAAATTTTCACCACTTAGGATTATTAGAACGTGACATGCTACTTAAATCGTTTGTATATGTTGTATCTCTTTTATCTGCACTTATATCTCTATATGAACGCTTTCCTTTTGGATTTGTTACAATTTCTCTTATAGATCCATCTGAATTAATTATTCTTTCAGATTTATATCCATTAGATTTAGCTTGTTCAGTATCAGCTGTACCATTTGCCCAGTAAGGAATACCTGTCGGATGTAAGAATTTTAATAGATTCTGTTGTCTAGGTGTATATTGTTCTGGAGCAAACTCATCTAATTTTCTTTCTGCATTAGAAATAATAGGATTTGCAATTCTATTAACCATAACAGGATTATAACCTATTTTAATTAAAGAATCTCTAACTAATCCTGTAGTATTAAATACATCATGTACATTGTGATCTCCTGTCCTATTGTTTAGCGCCTTAGTAACAGCTACACTATCATTTGGATTAACCTTTACTTTAGTTGTAGTTTTACCCCCTTCTTGGAAAAATGAACCAAGGTTTCTTGGATTGATGCGGTGTTCAACAGGAATAGATCCTAAAGTAGCATTATTTCCATAATTGACCGACATACTTCTAGGTCCTACATATCTACTATCAAACCTATTAGGATTACCTAAATTAGATGCCACTATGTAATCACTATATGAAGGATTAGTTATAACTAATTCTTCATTCATGTTTGTAGGTCTAATTCCTTTAGCTGCAGACATTCCAGCTTCTTCTGCTCCAGAAATATTTCTTGATCCAAGATTAGATTGTGGAAGTTTTGGTTTCTTAGGAGCAGGTCTTGTTGGAGCTAATTGAGTTCCATATAATTTTCCATTTCAAGTAAAGCTAGTAAGTCCTGCACTTCTAGCTGCTGCAAAAGCTTGATTGAAATTACCTTGAGATAAATCAGGAGTAACATTAGTTTGTACATTTACTTTAGGAGTAATTCCAGTTTTCATAGATACTCCAAAAGATAAAGGTTGAGAAACAATTGAACCTTCAGTTTTTGTTACTTTAGGTTTAGAATTATCTCCTACAATATTTTTCATTGCAGCTGCTTTAACTTCTCTTCTACTTAATCCAAGATCTTGATCCTTAATAGCAGATTTCATATTTCTATATACAGTACGATTGAATTTAGAAGATTTCTTACCTTCTTTTACAACCTTCTTATTTTCTTTACGTTCATTCTTTGCAGATCCTCCATCCTTAAATTTATTAACAAGATAAGCAAGTTTACCTCCTTGTTTAAACATTCCTGCAGATTGTTCTTGTTTAAATTGATTAATCAATCCAGAAATAGTATTCATACCATCTTCTGTTTGTGCTAACTCATTTAATTTTCCTACAATTTCTTCAGGTGTTTTATTTTGGAATTCTTCTACTTTAGATGGAAGTCATTGAACAAATTGCATTAATTCTTCTTGTTCCATGATGATATTGTTTTAATTATTAATATCTGTTGTAGAGCAAGTAATTTCAAATTTATTATATTTAGGATCTAAAGGTTGTGAAGGTAAAACCAAACAGGAGTAGTATTTGGAGTAGTTGTAATTGTATAATGCTGTCCTTCCAAAAACTCTTTAATTTCAGCTACAGTACCTTCTATTGTTATACCATTATTTAAATAAGCTTTCATAATTACTTGTTCTTATAAAATTTTAAATCTTTTGTTGAGAATACTGCTTCACGTAAAACCATATTCTTATCAAATCATCTACATTTAATACCTTTAAAGATATTAGTTATTTCATTACCATGTTTGTATGATTGTGTAATTTTTTCTACTACATACATAACAGGAGATGTAAGTTCACCATGTTTTAAAGTGACTACATCTCCTGGGTTAAAAAACGTTTTTTCAATTTCGTTTATCATATTATTCTTTGTCCTTTTCAATTACTCGACATATAATGTTTTGTTCACTGATAGCGTAATAACCCATATTATTGAATGGAACAGGTACTACAGAATTTCTGTAATATATATCCTCTCCAGGTTTTACGTATTTACATTCGGGTCCTGCAGAAATAACAGTACCACATGCAATAAATTGTTCAGCTCTCTCCATCTCACCAGTATCATCAGACTTATATGTATCTGCAAAAAGATCTCCTGGAAGAATTAAACCTGAAGCACTTGTCTTAATTTCTCTATAAGGATTTTTTTCAAATGGTTTTATAATAACAGTATATCCTGTTGCAGCTACCCTCATTTTAGATGCATCTTTTGTGCCTTTGTTTAATTCAAGTAATCTATTTGCTGTTAAAAGCTGTTCTTCTTCCATTTTTTTATTGAGAGCAGCAATTTCTTCAGGAGTTAATTCCTTTGTTTCATGTTTAACGTTTGCTCCCATAAGATGAACTCCCATTTCTTGCATGTGTGCATTTCCTAAAAGATTTTTTCCCATAATCATTTACATTTTTAAATTTAACTTATTACCATTTATTTACTAAGCATCTTGCGTATGCAAGTCTTGTTTTTGCAGATAATCTACATCCGCATCCTTTTCTATATCCAATTTTTGGTCTATCTGAATAGTCTGTTTTATTATTTTCATTAATATATAATCTAGGATTACATATCGGACCCATTGGTGTTTCTTTGTATAATGGACATTCTTTACAAATTGCTAATCTTTTTTCAGATAAGTCTTCATTTTTATTAATTGCTTCATTAACATGTCCACTAATAATATCTATTAGTCCCATAATTAAAATACTATAGGTTTATCTAAATCTAATTCAGATTTAATCTTTATATCTCTTTTATAATGTTTAAGCATTCTTTCAACATCTGATTTTAAATAATCACATTCATGTTCTGAAATATGATTGTTGTGATCAATATGAATTAATACTAATTTTTTAATATTAAAGTTTGGATTAATTTTTTGTAGTAAGTAAGCATATAATGATAACTGCAACGAATAATGATAAAAATTACAATCCATAATATTATCCATTGGGAATTTCATCATAGTTCTACTTTTAGTAAATTTATTATAAAATGATTCTTTTTCTAATTTCTTATTAGTATTATGTGTAACTATCATTGAATCGCCGAATAAAAACGTGTGTGATGGACTGTCAACTTCTAAGCATTGCGTTGCTACTGTATCAACTCTTTCTACAGATATAATATTTCTAAATGTATTCTTATTTTTAGATGGGAAGTCGATATCTTGATTTCTTACTAAAAAGGGATTTAATCCATCAGTTGAAAAACATACATCTCATCCTTTAAATATCTTTCCATTACATTTTTTATCTACTTCAAAAACAGTAGCTTTTATGCCTAATGTACTTACTAACCTTAATAAATCTTCAGCTTGTCATTTCTGAGTAGTTCCCATTACAAATCTTTTTCTAGATTCATGATAGTAACCATCAGTATCCATTAACCCTCTAAGCAAATCAAGTCTTTGTTGATAAGAGGCTCGCATATATAAATCAGGTATAAACTTATTATTTAGTATTCCTAGATCGTTAAGTTTTTTTCTAATATTATATATAGTTCGCATTTCCGCAGATTTTCTGTCAGAAAGATCTCCTCCAAAAGTATATCCTCTATTTTCTATTTCTTCCCATACTTTAGAGTTTATATTAGTGATAATTCCACATGACTTAGAGCCATCTCCTAGTCAACATCCCAGTACATAAGGATCTATAGGAAGTTCTATTTCTGGAAGATTTAGAGGATTTGCGTTCATTATTTTTGGGATATTGTACGAGGTTCTTGGTTTATCAATTAACCACTTTGCAATATCTTCTGTGGTCATAACTACTTCCCTAAATGTTTTATCTATATTCCTAAAAGAAATAAGTCATCTATGTTCATGGTCTGCCACAATCGACTCTCCGTTATCAAAAGTTATTTTAAAACATGGATTGTAATGGATATCTGATTTATGTAACACTTTAGTTATATTTCCTTCTTTATCAAATATCTCTTCTCCCTCCTTTATATCCTTAATAGTTGTCCATCCGTTTTTAGTTGGAATTTTTGTATCTAGAGGGAGTCCTTTATAATCGTATATATAAATATCATTACCGTCTTTAATGAGTAAGTCTAACTGTCCTGCAATTCTTAGTATTCCATCATCTGATTTATAACTAATCATAAATTCAGGATATACTCCTTTTTCTAAATCTAACTGATAGTATCCTTTTTTGCAAGTAAACTTTCCTCCAAGTCCAAACTTTTTTAGATCTTGTTCTTCAGATTGATAATACATGTTTTCAAATTGAGCATGTATTTTTGTACCTCTTTCACAAGATTTATTTCTTTCTACTTCATACGATTGAAGTATTTCTGCCCGTTTATTTTCAAACTCTTCTTCGTTGATATTTAACTTTTCAAGTAAAGTTGGATTTCAACGTTTTGTATTTAGTAATGTAGTTTTAACAACTTTAAAAATTTCTGGTTCTACTAAAGCTTCGCAAGCTTTATATGCAGATCAGAATGCTGAATCAAACTCATTAACATATTTATGTATCAATGTTGTTACAGATACATAAGGCTTATTATCATATTTATCTAAGTACAGATGTTTTGCATCTGAATAAATAACATCTTCTGTTTCTTTGTCTACTTGATATCCATTAACATATTTTTCCTTTACATTACTTAATTTTGGCATTGTTTATTATATTTGGTTTTATATATTGTTCTATTATTGCTCCGTATCTAATTAAATTCTCTTTAATAGTACTATCTTCATATCCTACTTCGTTTTCTTTTTCTCAAGTGAATCCTAAAATTCCTGTTGGAGTTCCAGTATCATCTTTTAGTAGAGTACATGCTAAATATTCTACATTATTTTTTCCAAATCGATCATACATTACATGATCTATTTGTTCTAAAGTAGTTAAGTTACCGATAAACTGATTATGTGTTTTTAAATAATCAGGAAGATTTAATCAACTAAGATGAAAATTATCATATTGTTCTTTGATTGAGTGTGCGTTTTCTCCACATAACTCAAATCGCATAGAACCATATAATCAATCAGAAATACCATTGTGATATTGTATTACTCATACTCTATCTGCACCTGACATATATAATAGTCTTGGAAGTAGATCTTTAACTTTCTTATCATCATCAATCCTATTTAACAATTCTTGTGAATGTTTCTGATTCATATATTCTGAATACTTATCAAATAAAAATGTTGGATCATAACATATTCTCAAAGTAATACTTAACATAAACATGATGATTAAGGCTTTAAAGATACTACATACTCCATAATCTCTAATATACTGTAGGATAGTCCCCAGTCATGAGAGTCCTGAGCTTAAATCGGGTTGTTTCTTAGCCATATCTATTTCTTTAAATTATTTGTATAATTTTATTTGGATGATGCAAATATATAATAATTTTTTTGTATATCCAAATAAATCAGTAAAATGTTTGTATTTAAATAAATAAATAACTATATTTGCACAAATAATGTGCATATTCAATTATTAATATTATAATTATGAAATATAACGATGAAATTTTAAACAAAATTGCGCAGGCATATAGTAAACCTGCAGATGAAAAAGGTAATCTAGATAATATTATGTTAGGTTATCTTGAAATGATGAAGAATGGTAGTAAAATCCATATTAAACCAGAAAATAGAGGTAAATTTAATGCTACTAAAAAGAAAACTGGCAAAACTACTGAGGAATTAACTCATAGTAAAAATCCAGTAACCAGAAAACGTGCTATTTTTGCTCAGAATGCTGCTAAGTGAAATAAGGGTAAAAAATAAAGGTATGATAAAACAATTTATCTTTCAAAACAGGGGGGGGAGGTAAAAAAATAAATAAGTCTTATTTTTATTTTTATGGCCCAAATTATACAGTTCCAAAAATTACAGATTCAAATATTGAACCCTTACGCACGGCTAATTACTTATTTGGGGTTTCATTTGATTATCCTTTAGATTATGATGATCAAGAACAATATTTTAAAATAACTGTAAATTTAACATTTACTTATTTGGGAGTTGATACTCCACTACCTGTAAACTATACTGTATCTGTGGGAACAATAGAAGATACAGGTATTGGTTTCGATCATAAGAATTTTGCTATACCTGTAAACTTATCGTTTCCAATATCTTCATTAGAACGTATGACGTTTAATTCTGCAACTATTGAAATATGTAACCCTAATCCAAAATACGATTATATAGCTCCCACAGGGTTTTCTACATCAGGAGAATATATTGCAGTAAACACTAATCTTTATATGGATAATAGTCAGTTTGGAAGTTATCAAGGAATGTTTAAAGCAGATTTATATAATTCAAGTGCAGGAATATTAGTAGTAAACAATCCTATGACTTTAGAATTTAGTGCAAATAGCAATCCATATATAAGTAAACTACAAACTAATTGAGCTAAACGTGCAGATTTAGTTTCTAGTATGACAAGACCTCAACTTGATTTAAGATGTGTAGATAAAGATGGAATGGCTTCTAATATGTATATGGGAGTAAGTTATGCAGTACTTTCTTATTATTTTGCAGGGGAAATAGATACTATACTTAGTGCAGTTGAACAGATAAGAATACCTATTATAACTGGACAAACTGCAGTAAGTGGAGATTCAAATTATATAGACGAAAGTCTGGTAGGAGATTATCTCATATATAATATTAACACATACCTTCAATAATGATAAATAATTTAGAGATATTAAAACCTATTCTTCACTTTGAAAAAGATTATTATGTAAGAGTAATAATTCTTTCAAGATTGAAAGATGGTCATTCTACTCAAAAAAGAATCTGTAAAGATTTATTTTTTGGTTCATTTGAATCATTAAAAGAAACTATGCCAGATATAATCAAAGTTGCAGAAGAATACTACGCTAGAGTATATATTGATACTGTTTCAAAAAGATTGTCCTCTGGATTTTTATCTCAGATAGAGTGAGAGCGGTTTAAAGTTTTTGGAATTAAACCTCAGCTAAAAGATATTATTATAAATGAAGATTTTTATGGTTTATATGATGCTGATGAATATTCTGAGAATGCAAACAAAATAGTGGCCTCTATATCTAAAGAACTTAACTTTACTCCTTTAATTATAAAATCTTCAAATAAAGGAGAGCATTGATTATATAAAATTTCAGAGCTTTATACAATGTTAGATAAAATTAAGATAATTATATTAGAAATAAGATTTTTATAGGACATGCATGAGCATGCTTATATAATCCATGTACTAATTAATATGCAAGCAAATAAATATTTTCAAGTAAAAGAATTAGTATCATCTAAAATATATAATCAATATGGTGATGATGCTATAAAATTTCTAGATCCAAAAGCTCTTGAAGCTTTAGAGAATGTTAGAGAAATTCTAAATGTTCCTCTTATATGTAACAATTGATATGCAGGAGGATCTAGAAATTATAGTGGTTATAGAGAACCTGGGTGTGGAGTTGGTACTCCTACAGGCTATCATTATAAAGGTCAAGCGTTTGATTTAATATCAACTAAATTAACTGCTAAAGAGATGCGAGAAATCCTCGAAAATAATCAAGATAAACTTAGGTATCCTATACGAGTAGAAAAATGAGACAATAAAGGTGAAATCTCTTGATTACACATTGATATTTCTCCAAATACACATGGGAAAAAACTATACTTTTTTAAAGCATAACATATGAAATGATATATTAAACTGTTAAGATGGATCTGGGAGTTCCCACAGTGTCTCCTAGGCCTTATCTTAACCAAATGTTACAATGTCGAACGTAAAGAGACATTTAAAGAAATTCCAATTTATGCAGGAAACTTTCCTGGAGGTATTTCATTAGGATTATATATCTTAATGGGAGAATCAAGTTGGAAATATAATAGAAACTTTATTAAAGATCACGAATGAGGACATACAAGACAATCTTTATATTTAGGTCCTCTTTATTTACTAATTATTGGACTTCCAAGTATTATTTGGGCTATGATCCATACTCCAAATTCTAAGAAATCATATTACTGGTTCTACACAGAGAGGTGAGCGGATAAACTTGGAGGTATACCTAAAAGATATTAATATATGGGAAAACCTTTTATATCACAAAATATAGGAAAAGAAACATCTCCTTATTCAATTCAATTGTATAATGCTGAGGGAAGTCATTGAGAAGATGCATATCCATTTAAAAATGTTGTAAGATATAATACGAGCGCTGCAGGTCATCAACCTGGAGAACCAATGCATTTTCGAATTTGACCTGTAGAAGATCCTGATTATTTAGAGTTACGTTATACTGGAGGAAATGAAGGAACATTCTCCTGAGAGTCTACTGAAGATGGGAAGTCAATTATTAATGATGGTTCAATACTTTATTGCTCTGGAAGCTTTAATGCTCCCTATTATTGTAATTTTAATATCTATTCTCCCGTGTCTAGTTCTATAGCACAAACATTAGAATTAGAAGTATTCCTTGGTGGAGAAAGTGGAGAATTCATCAATTTAGGAACATTATATTTAACTCATGATTAAAATTTATCAAAGAAATACACTTGTACATAATGTGGATATGTATATGTAGAGGAACTGATTTTATAACAACATAATATGAATAAATTTATTTCCAAAAATAAAAAAAGGTTCATTTCAATATAAATCTATAGAGGTATATGTAAATGATTTTGGAGCCCAAAGAACTGAAGGAAGTAAACGTAGAGATTAATTTCGAAGTATTTAGTGTAGAAATGAGAACTTAAAACAAAAGGAACCCAATTGGGTTCCTTTTTTATTATATTTTATATTTTCCCCTAAATGGAACAGGTTCTAAGGTTCCAATATTTGTTAGGCTTATAAATTGTCCATTTAATTGTATCTGGGTCGTTCAGGCAGAAGTGCTACTTGGGAATTCATATCTAAGATTATACCCTAAATATTCGTCTTTAAAAGTCATAGATTCAACTGCTTGGTTATATATATTACTTCTAGGATCAAAGAAGAACATTAAAGTTTTACCATCTATAGGTAACATCGTAAGAGCACTTACAATATCTCCATCAGTAGTTGTTAAAGTTAATGTAACTTTAGTTTTACTTATAGTATTATTTCAGAAATTAGTTTGAACCTCTTTTCAACTTAAAAGTTCATCTGGTGTAGAATTATATAAGTAAGCATCATCAAAATTCATACAAACAAATCCAGAATAAAGATTCTGTCTATTTAATATATTAGAAGACTCTTTTGGAGTAATATACATATTTAATGGAACTGTAGCAAAAAATGTTCCAGTTTGTTCTCTTACTATATTTTCTCCAGCTGGTAATGTTACAGTTTTTATAGTAGTTGCACTTTCAGCTCCATAAGTTAGTTTACAGGTTGTTGATTCGGTAACACCTAGACTAGAATTAAGGTTGAAATTAACATATGTACTAGTTGGCTTATTAATAGAATTATAAGTTAAATAGAATACATTGATAGGAAGTTGATTAATTGTAATAGTTAGATTTTTTCTAATAACTCCAACATCCGTTAAAACATTAAAATTAATCTGTGGATTAGATGCAGTGCTTGCTTCAATATAAGCATAATTTGTAATATCTGTTCCATCCATATATACAGAAGATTGAATAAAACTCTTATAATCATCATTATAATCAGGATTCATCCACTTTAATTGAAGACCTCAAATAGAAGTTAATATATTTTTTGGAACTTCAATTGTAAAATTCGTTATTAACTCATTATTTCATCTCTTTAAAAGGTGCTCCGCATTAGTTTCATCAACGTATACTAATTCTGATACTCCTTTACTAAAAAGAGTTGCTCCTATTACATAACTTATAGTAGTACCCCCCCCCCAGTGATATTTTGTGATATAAACTGTTTAATCATCTTCTTTATAATATTTTCCACTAATTATAAAGGATACTAAACTCAGCAATGCATATAAAGGCACTGCTGAGTTTAGCGTACTTAAAAAGAATAATGTCATAAACATTAATCCTAATATGTAGAATATTTTATATATTTTCATTACTTATCTTTGAAATATTTATCATAAACATTCTTTGCATACCAGCCACAACCTACACCTACAGCTAAACTTACAACTGCAAGTAAAAGACTTCCAAAGCTCATAGCTGATACAATGCCACAACCTGCTAATACTAAAGCAATTACGATTGCAGCAATAATTAATTTTGTTTTTCAAGTCATTATTTTCATAATTATTTATATGTTAAGTTACTATAAGTTGTTCCATTTCCAGAAACAATATAGTTTTGTTGTTCTTTATATAATGGTAATACTCCATCTTTCCAGCAAATAAAAGCATAAGCCTCATCATAACTAGGATGGTCTTTCATTTTATCTTCAAATTCTTCTGGAGAACGTTCTTTTGTAATTAAAACATAATAGTCTCCTAAGTCGAAATTTAATTCACTTCCATTACCTGTAATTTTTCTTAATGCAAACATGTATTTATATATTTATTAATTTAAAAGTTTATTTTAAGTATATTACAAATACTCAAGTATAAACATCATCTGGTATGTCAATTATGATGTCACAAATTGTGACATTATCTATCTCTTCATGTTCTTCTTTTATTAGTTCCATAATTCCAATTACTTCCTTCATAGGACTAATAATAGAGTTTTCTATTCCCTTTGATCCGTTCTGTAAAACTGCATAGTACACATTTGAACCTTTAATAAAAGATACAGCTTTATTAGTGTAAAGTCCATATCCTTCTAATTCAATCTTTAGTGTATCAGGATCTTGCAATTCTGTTACTACTTTGTTATATATTTTATTGTCCATATGTTAATATTTTTTATAATATGGAGAAGATTCTCAATCTCTAGGTCCAACCTCTGCATCTTTTATTAAAGTTCTACCAAGTTTGTCAACTCGCTCTGGAAATCAATCATATTCTCCTAATGCCATTGCTCTTCTTCCTGAAGATCTTACTCCAGTTCAATTATCTTTTGAAGCATCGTGATTCATTTCTTTTATTAAAAGATTTGGATCAGTAACTCCATCAAGTAGCATTTTTCTTAACTTTGGGCTTCGTTTTTCAGAAAATTCAGTAATTCCATGGGTATTGTAGGATAACTCTGTTAGTGCTAACTGTATATTGGGATCTAAATTTTTAAAAGTGGGAAACTCCTTATTTAAGGCATCTCAATGTTTTTGCAGTTCACTTTCTAATAATTTTAAACCTTCAGATTGAGATATACCTGTTTCTCTATATTTATTGATTATATTTTTATCTGCAAATCCAAATCCAATTAATTCCTGATTATTTAAGTAATAAGGAAATTCTTTAAATCCTTCAAATCCTGATGTAAACTTAGTTGCTAAATCTTTAATAGTAGGAATGTATTTTTGTTTAGAAGGAATTTCGATTAATGGAGACTTTCAATTAGTGTCAAATGGTTTAAATTGCATTTGTTCTGGCAATACATTTCAAGGTTCTTGGTACTTAGGTATTTTTAATCCCAACTGAGCATATAATGTAGTATCTTTCTTTTTAGTAGGCGCTTGAGCTACATTATTAAATAAATAAAGTAAGAAATCATCACTATATCTATTCAATAAATTATATGTATTCTCTTTATTATAATGTGGAGTAACTGTAGACTCTTCAGGTACAATTTTATATTCGGGATTAAATGGTTCTGATTGAATTATCTTTCCATCTTTATCAAATTGTGATACTGAGAAACTACCTTTACCTTCTGAATTTTTAAGTCTATTTGTAAGAGTATAATGATCTAAATGTTCCTTCTTAATATTTTGTATTTCTTCTTTAGTAAATTTATGATTAGGATCTGCATTAATACTATATCTTAACTGCATTAATCTAGCATAAATTTCTTGAGGATTATCTAAATATTCATCAGGAACGATTGTTTTATTATCATAGACAGTATCTCCAAAATTATCTTGATACTTCTTAATTACTTTCTCTTGTGCATCAGGTAAACTACTATGAGTTCATTCATGAATTGCAGTACTAGTTGATCCATCTGTTAAAAATATTCTTCTACCAAACGGATAATAAACTCCTGAAGCATTATCAGGAACTTTACTCGGATTTATCTTTGCTCTAGTAAGATCTAAATTTCTTTTAAGTGCATTAAATACTAAAGATTCAGTTACAGGGAGAGGAATTGGTAGAACTTGTTTAACATTTTGTTTTACTAAACCTTTACGTGATTTATATCAATCTTCAAGCCACTGTTTTCCTTCTTGAATTCCTCCTTGTTGAAATTTTAATACTCCTCCATGTTTAGCAGAAGCTATAACTTGATTTAAAATATTTGCATATCTTGGATCTGTAGCATATCCTCCTCTATGAACTCTATTTGCAAATTCTTTTATATCTCCAGAGAATGCGTTATAACGTTTATTATTTAATAGATCAATTTTAAAGTTTGCATAATCTTCAAGTGATTTGAAATTTCTAAATTGATCATTTATATAAACATCCTTACCATTAATAACTTCTCTAGTTCGTTTAGTTGTTCCCTTTCCTTTAATACCTCCAAAATTATATGATCCTGCAGGTTTAGAACCTCAAGCTGATTCTAATCCGTCTTGTGCTACTAATGATTTAGCAAATGCAGGATTTAAACCTTTTGATTTTAATAATCTTTCATAAATAGGAAGCATTGTATCTTTGAAATCCTTTTTAGAATTGAATTTATGAACTGTAGTTTCTTGAACTATTGGTTCTGGATTTCTTATCTCTTCTACTTGAGATTGTACTTCTGTCTCTGTATCATCTTCCAAAGGTTGAGAATATCTGGGTTTATATACAGGTATTTCAAGATTTGGAATTTGAATATTAATATCTCCTAAAGCACTATCTCGTATGAATGGTCTGTATGTGATATCGTTCATAATAATTGTTTTATATTATTTTGCAAATATATACATTATTTTTATAAATCACAAATTACAGCACCTATTTCTGGATCTAATTTACAACGATTTGGATTCTCTAATTCAGAAATTCTAGATGTTAAATTATCTACTTTATTTTCTAATTCAGAAACTTTAGATAATAAATAACTTGTTACGCTTTCTAAAGCTGCGATTCTTTGTTCTAATTCATTTTTTAGATTAGTTACTGTAGTACCTACTGAGTTTGCCATAGCACTCGCTACCCCTATAGTACTTGCCATACCTATATATGGATTAGGTGTTGTATTAATTATACTTCCAGGAAATGAAATAGTACCCGACAAATCTGCTGTAGTCTTATCTGTTATAGTCATATTTGTTGTGTTCATATTATGCAAAATTAAAATCAGAATTAGTATTTAATCTACTTAAAAGTTTTTCATTTTCTTGTTTTAATTTCATAATTTCCTTACGTAGATTTTTAATATCTTCTGAATGTTTTTCAATCTGTTCTGAATGTTGATCTACTTTTTGATTTACAAATAATATTGCTTGACATACTAAAGATAAATCAATAAGTTTAGCAGATTTACGTAATCCTGATATTTTATCTAAAGCAGATGTTCTACTTGTAATTAAAATACCTTTATCTTCTAATTGTCTAAATACTCTAGTTAATACTTTAGTACTTATGTCCATTTTTGCTGCAAGTTCTTTATTAGTTTTAGTTGTAATAGCAAATTGTCCATCATTTGTACTAGTGTATTGTTGCATTGCTAATAGAACTCCTTTTTCTTCAGGAGTAGTATTCTCAGCATCCATAAACTCGTAAGTAAATCTTTCAAAATATCTTCCCGATTTTTGAATCTCATAAATATTACTCCTACCTTTTTTCTTTTCTAGAATTTTAATTTCACCTGCTGCATTTAGTTTTTTAATACTACTTTGCACTGTATTAATAGATACTCTTGCTAATTCTGCAAGAGTTCTTAGTGAAACAAAAGTTTGGAATGTATCTTTATCCATATTTTTTCTCATATAACCATAAATGAGATAATCAGTAGGATTCATTTTAATTTCTTTTGCAACCCCCAAATCATGAGGGACTTGAATGTGTTGTACTTTATTATCCATAAATTAATATTTTTAATATTACAAAGATATAACATTTATTTAATATTACCAAATATTTATACCAATATTTATTTAAAGTGTATAAGAATTTGATATAGTACATTCAATTTAAAAATAGCCCTGGGAGATACACTAAGGTGTCGTTTTTGATACACCTATTTTAAAAAAGTGTCCTGGGAGATACACTTATATGCCCTGGGAGATACCTATCTATATATGTTCTCGCTTCGCGGAGGCGCTCGAACAGATCTATATACCTGTTGGGTTGTTTAAACAACCCCCCCCATTGAGTTTAGAAAAAGAGATTTGTGTATGGATATCATGTATACATACGAATATTGTATATATTGTATACACATATGGATACTCTATTAAAACTCCCCCTGGGGGTTTCAGATGGAAAATCGAAATTTTTTCGAGTAAAATATTTCTGACAAAAGTTCTATTTTTAGAAACCAAAGCATCTGAACTGTCTATATGTTAAACTTTTTCATCTAATACCATTATGAAAAACATCGCACTTATCAAATCGATCGTCGCTACTTCCATTTCGTCGGCAAACCCTGCTGAGCTCACTGAGCACATAGCAGCTCTCATTCAGGCTCATCCTGAAGAGACTCGAGAGAACGCGCTTGCCATCCTCACTGGCACTGCAGAACTCACGGTTCGTCCTGTAGACCAGGTTGAACTGACCTGCAACAGCAGCAACTACACCAACCTCTCGTTCATGGGCGAGCCTACCGTAAATCTGCTCGAAGGAACGGTTTGTTGCTCTATCAACTACACACGAACCGAAACTCGCTGGTACAAGACCGAGGAAGACGCCAATGCTGGAAGGAACGGCAGCTACAACCATGACGACTATGTCATCGCGCGCGAGAAAGCGTATAAAGACTCTACGAGTGTAACATTCGACATCCGCGAGTGGAACACTGGCAAGGTCGTGTGGAAACGCTAACCACCTCAATCTATCTCGGAGAAATCCAAGATAGATTTTTTTTCTTTTTACCAAAATATCTGAATATTATTTAGATAGCAATAGTGCTTCTCGGAAACTCATCAAACTATCAAACCATGGTACAGACTGTTTTTCACAACCTGCTCATCGAAGCAGAATCTATGTCGGATGTTCACAATTGTGGCACTGCTCGACCTCGTTACACTTATCAGGAGCCGCTCAAGCTGCAGAACGTCGACAAGGTCACGGAAGAAGACCGTGCACTCATGGATGTTGCTCGCGATATGTGGGCAGGTGTAATCAAGAAAGGGCTTTGAGCCCTTTCTTTAATAGCTTTTGCTATGGATGACAGAACCCAACGTGTTGCAGATGAAATAGCTTCTATTGAAGCTATTTCTCACAACACTGTAAAAGCTTTATCGACTGTTACTACTCCGCTCAATGTAATTATTGAGATGTACATTGCAGGACTCGAAGCTAAGCTACAAGCACTTCGAGCACTGGTCAAATAACAAAAGCTACTGAAAGGTAGCGAATCACTAACTAATCATTCATCTTTAACTCATCACGTTTATGAAACAATTAAAAGGCGCCAAGAGGGCCGAAATGCTGCAGGATGCAGTCAACAGGGGATTCGATGACGTAACTGTCGAGATCTTGAAGTCGAAGACTATTTTTACCCAGAACTTGCTGTTGAAGGGTGATACGGTCGAGTTTGAGGACTTCGATATCCAGCTCATCAAGCAGGGGAAGGAATTTAAGACCGTCAACAAAGACGGTGAGGAGATTACCGTTCGGGGTCTCATGATCCTTTGCTGCATCAACGGAGTGTGGCGCTGGTTCCCGCTCAGCACGTTTCAGCGCGGTTGTCAGATCGCACCTGAAGGTCGCACGGACTACATGGAGGCCATTCGCGAGAAACACGACCTCAATCTGCGCATACTCACCTGCGGTGATGCGTTGGAGGTCGCCCAACTCCTCGCAGGCAAGCGGCTCAAAGTCACGGAGAACCAGTCCTTTAAGTTCCAGCGGTTCAACAAGGACCGTGAGAAGCTGGAGGGAGAGTTTGACCTCAAACCAGTCTCGTTATTCGAGGAACTGGCATAATAACTGGAGAGTGGGGAGCAATCCCTGCTCTCCTTCTTTTTTCCATCAACCAAAGCCACCAACAGGTACCAAAGCTCCCGACAAGTTCGTAGTACATCACAAGTATAAAATAAACGTGATTGTAGTACATAGAAGTTTAATTTAATTTATTTATAAAAGATGAAGATTTCTGAAGTAAAAAATCTGCCGAAGATTGCAGCTCCTGGTGGGCGTGTAGTCGCCGAAGTATCTCCTGAATTTCTGAAGGAGAAAGGTGTAGGTATTGTAACCTATGGTATCGCACCGAACGAAGTTATCGAATTTCCTGATACGGAAGCTGACATCAAACCCTTTACTCGCACCGTTCGTCCGAACAGTGATGCAGTTGAAACACTGATCGTAGTGAAACGAAACGGAGAGTTCGGGTATTTCTCGGTAGCGGCACTTCGTCGCATGGATTATCAGGGCAAGTTCGTCGGTCCTGTATGTCAGGCATTGCAGAATGAAGCAAGCGATTATGCTCGTGTAGCTAAACTCTGCGGTAAGAAGCTGACGTGCAAGGAGATGACGAAGATCAAGGTTCGTAAGTTCAACAACGGTGTCATGACCGATGAACTGACCGAGCGCGAAGTACCTGTCCTCGAGTATGCGTAACGGTCAAATTACAGTTAAGGGGTCGTGAGTACGGCCTCTTAACTGTTTAGAAACTAATATGGGTAGAATATATGTAGCTAATGCAGATAGCTGATATAGTAATCCAGAAAGTTTCTGAGTCCTTGAAAAAGGACGGTATGACATGTGGTACATTGTACGATGTGTCCATTGTCTATAAGTCTTTGATCGGACTTATAGGTCCTAGTGATGATTTGATGAGTTTAGATGATTAGTGACCGTGGGAAGAGAAGTGATGAGCTCTTCCCACATTTTTATTAAAGATTATGGATGCAATTAAAGTAATACTCGGTATAATCTTTGGCTTGATTATGCTTGGATGGATTGCTACAGTAATAGTCATGGCTTGTGGTCCTTGGGTAGCTGTAGTAATTGCCGCGATCGCTTTAACTATATATCTTAACCGAGATTAACTGCGATTGCATAGTAATAATAGTTCTTTGACATATTGACATGACAAAATGACAGAAACACCTGACAAAATGTCACGTTGTGACTGAAGTAGAGGGTGAAGTGATCGGTGTAAGTCGTTGATTATCACACTGTTATTCATCCTCTACTCTTTTTAAAACTGTCAATTTGTCAGACCAACTTCCTTCATGTAAAATATCTATTATTCTCACATTCAGAAAGTTACTCTTCAATAATAATAATTTCAATTACTATTTTGAAGTTTAAACAATCGCTTTTGGTAATATTAGTTATTTTATAATTTGACAATTCAAAGTTTCAAACTTTAAACATACATAAACTCGAAATCCTGCTGATGATTACCAGAAACTAATGTCTGGATTTACTATGATTAGTTTACCTAATGTAAGTAGGGTTTAAACGAGTATAAATAAGACCCGAAATTGGCTTTTCACACTCGTCGAATAGTGTAAGGGAGCGAAGTACAGTAGGTCGACAAGTAATGTATATATTCCTTAACTGACTGTCACAAAGGAAGTGAGTACATTATGAGTTATATTATTGCTCAAGACGGTAGTAATAATTATTTAATGAATTGTGGAAGCGATATCTTTTCCAAATCACAATGGAACTTGGAGTTTCAAACATTAATCTATATCGCGGAGTGTATTGCGCATGGTAACTGGATAACCAGCCTGGGCCACGCATAACCCAGGAGATTCAGGTTCGAATCCTGACTCCGCAACTAATTTTCTTCATTATGGCATTTTTTATCTCTTTTAATTGCTCTTGTAATTATTATAGTATGAAAACGTAAGGAATAAATATTGGATGCCGAGATGGCGAAATGGCAGCCGCAGGGGACTTAAAATCCCCTGGTCAGTAATGGCCGTACGGGTTCGACTCCCGTTCTCGGTACAAAAAATCCTATGAGTTCTGCAGAGCTTACATAGGTCGCATATGTGCCTCATCAGCCTTATGTATGAGATAATAAGAGTGATTCTCAAACTTGATTAGGAAAATAGTTTTTTCTAGTTAGTGATTCTAAGTTATCTAGTGTACAATGGGATTATATGAATCTTTTTAATAAAAGTCTAACAAAATTTTAATTTTAAATAATATGCTCTGTAAGAATAATATTTTTAAGCTTTTTGTTCAAGAATTTATTTTATTCTTGCATACCAAAGACTCTGAAGAATTTTGTAAAAGACTTTGTGAAAAGCATAATTTCAAAAAAGAAGAATTTGAGGAATATTTTAAAATAGTCCAAGAAAAATTCAATGAAATACCTAGTGATCAAGAAATTGCATCTCAAGAATGCAAACAGTCTCAAATAAAAAATCAAGTTATTGAAACACTTGAAAAAGTTATTTTAGACATTAAAACTCTTAAATAAAGTTTAACAATATCTAAAATTGTAATTATGTTCATTTCTAAGAAAACTATGCGAAAGAAAGATTTCGCATGTCTCAAAGCAGAGAAGCCGAACTATAAGGCTTTTCGCGCACCGAAAGAAAATGCGAGACACAAGTTTCAGACGCTTTTCAAAACTCCTCGTGGCTGGTTTCTCAGCATGATGCAAGACAAAAAGCGTGTGATCGGCGAAATCTCTGTTCCTGCAGCTCAGGAATGGCTCGACGAGTGTCATTTCAAATACGAAACTGGCTGGTAAGCCACCTCCTTTCTTTGTAGTTAATGAATTCATAGCGAGAACCTTTGGGGCTATCTTGCCGTGACTGAACCATTAACAACGAGCAACCCTGGCACAACTCGTAAACGCCAGGAATAGTCTATCTACACATAAGGTCTAAGGACTAATTTGTGAATATAAATCCTCCTCCCCAAGTTGAATTTTATTCCAAATTGGATAGTTAATAGAGATGTCTGCGTGAGCAGGATTGGTAACACCCTCTATTGTTAAAACTGTTTCTTTTTGACATTTTTTATCTAAACATATAAATCTAGATTATGAAATTCGCAGTAGGCTAGCTTTAATGCTTAAAAGTTCTTAGTTTAATTTTACTTCCTCTGATTTAATTCGAGTGAACAATTGCAGAAGTAACTCACCTGCACTAACAAGCTAGAATATGAAAGCAAGAGACGGTCCGAATATGTAGGATTTATTTTTTATTCATCATAATTTATTTGGAGAGATTAAACATAAAAATGCCTAAAAAATTAGGTGTGTTGAATAGGAAGGCACTTGTCCTATTGCACGCAAGTTAATTACGGTTATTTCTACATATGCTAGCAACATTGATTTAACCCAATTAATATTGCCTATATAAGAGATGCGGAAGACTGTTAGATGTCGAACTACCAAGCGGTTTAACAGGGATAGAGGCTCTATGGTAACATAGAGAATTTGCTGGATAGCGTAGGTTCACATGCGTAAGTGTGGAGCAAAGGAAAATGGCAGAATTACCAAACTTCTTTTCAATAGGGACGAAATTTATCTATAGACAATAACCAGTTAGCTCGTAATGTCTGCCTTTCAGATTAGCTAGTCTAGAAAGTTGAGTGAGTCATATAGACAAGAAAAGAAGAAAACCCTCGAGTTAGAGGTCATATAAGAATTATTATCTTACCTAGCTAGTAAGATTGATCTGTAATGTTGACTGTAGTACGACAGATGATCGTAATCTTATATGTTGATTAGCCGTAACAGTAGTAATTGTAATTCTTTATTATTAAAGTTTTACATGCTGGGGAGAAGACAGAACTCTCTTTGGAATCTGTCATTTAGGTATAGCTTCTTTGATCGGAAGCTATACCACTAAGATATTTTATTCTCGAATCATATTAAAGGTGATTTCCGATTTTATAAATCGGATTCGCTCGGTTCGTCTAGTTGGTCTAGGACGCAAGATTTTCATTCTTGAAATCACGGGTTCGAATCCCGTACCGAGTACATAGAATTGAAATCTAAAATTGACTAAAAGAGTAATGGAAGTATATTTTGAAGGCACTATAGGTATCCGAAAATGGTTGCGAATTCGAAAGAATCGCATCTCTACACTTGAAGAACTTACTAAGTTAGTAATCAAACACGAACCTCGTGAATTAACTATTCACATCAATTCACTTGGAGGAAGTACATATCAAGCTTTAGCTATTTACTTCTATCTTCTTTCTCTTAGCATTCCAGTTACTACTTTTTGTCATGGTCAAGTGGCTTCTGCAGCAACTATTATTGCTCAAGCAGGAAAAAAGAGATATATGGATAAAGATGCAGAAATCCTTATTCATACTCCTCGGATTAATACAAGTAATGCAATTACTTTCAGACTTTTAGGTATTATTAAAGAAGATCTTGCATTTTCTAATAAAATACTTAAAACTATATTCAAAAGAAAATCAGCTTTAACTGAAAAACAAGTTGAAAGAGTCATGCACTTACAAAATGAAGAAGGCGTATGGTTGAACTACGAAACTGCACTTCAGTTTAAGTTGGTTGATGAACTTGAAGAATAATACGTATATTCCATAGTTAGTAGCTGGATCTTAGTGAGAGTGAGCTACCTCTCTGAGCTTAACTAAGATCCATTTTTAGAAACCTCTGTTTGCATTTGATTATATAACACACCTAGTTCCATATAACTTTTCAGTTGGCATTAGTTAGATGAAAACTACGATTTAATCCAGCGAGCGATAGTGTGGTTGCCATGACCTGGAGATTTTTAAAACCCTCTAAGTTTAACAATATCTAAAATTGTAATTATGTCTAAAGATCTTTTTTCGAGTCGTACTCCCTTTGAAAAGTGTTATCTCGTAGAAAACGTAAAACATCTTTCGTTCATTCCAGGGAATCGTACCCTGAGAACAGCTCACGTAAATCGAATCTTCAAAGCTTTTCTCGATGGAGAGTGGATGCCGCCTATCTATGTTTCTGCAGACGGTGAAGTTCTCGATGGTCAGAATCGTCTCGCAGCATTTCGTATGCTGAAAGAGAAGTATCCGCAGAACAAAACTGCAATTCGAGTGATTATTATCAACTCGAATGCATCTCCTCTGAATCTCGCAATCAAGTTCAATGCAGGACATGCAAACTGG